>Ga0163111_10000238_pt1 | contig 32848 bp, 8 predicted proteins | sample CRUFie1St18metaG_FD_109645 | JGI IMG/M metagenome (GOLD analysis project Ga0163111, IMG submission 109645) | Marine microbial communities from the Costa Rica Dome - CRUD Field 142mm St18 metaG | ecosystem: Environmental > Aquatic > Marine > Oceanic > Photic zone | place: Costa Rica: the Eastern...
AGCACAATATATGAAATGCTTAAAGACCTTGAAGATCAATGGAATGCCAGGGCCGCCAAAAACAAAGACAAACCAACAGAACAGATATCTTTTGGATTGGAAAATGATACAGTTCCTGGATTAGCCATAGCAGATCAGTCACTAGATATTCTTGATACTGCAGAAAATTTAAACAAGGTAATTAATAAAGATTTTAATGAAGCGGCCGACACAAAAGATGGTAAAGAAGAAGCTCAAACAAAAAGAGAAAACAAAGTTGATGTAGAAAAAAATCCAGAAACAGGTAAAATTACACTAGATATAAAAGAAAATATCACAATGGACAGAATACTGGGTATTTTACTTTCCATGAACAAAGAGTTTATGATAAAATCCTCAAGATCTGAGGATCCAACAGATCCTAAAAAAGAAAATGCAGATCCCACAAAGCCTATTATGTGGTATAGGATTGAAGGCACCATGGAATATTTGGATTACAATGCTAAAGCAAAAGCATATGGTAGAAAAGCATTTATGCTACCTGAAACATATCTAACACCAAAAACAGATATTGCATTATTTCCATGGGAAATAGAAACAAATAATAATCTTACACCAGACGAAACTAAAATAAGAGTTAATCAGATGAATGTCAAAAAAGCATATGAATATATCTTTACAGGCAGAAACGATCAGATATTAGGTGTTAATTTATCTTATAAAGAAGGACTGGCATTACTATTACCTCCTGAAAGAGGTATGCTAGGCGATATCAGTTTAAATGCAAAAAATATTTTAAATTCTTCTCCAGTACCTAAAAACGAAAAAATGGCCGCAGAGGGTCTAGATGATCTTAAAGAAGCGGCAGAAGGCGGAAACTTTTTTGACAAGTTAAAGCAATTAAAAAATGACCTTAATAAAGGCTCTGGAATGTTAGAAAAATTTGGACAGGCCGCACAAGCAGTTTTAGGTGCAACCGGCAACGGTGCTTTTACAGATAGCGACATTAAAGATTTAATACAAAATACAAATGGTAAATCTGCAGAAAGATTAAAAACACTTCTAGAAGACAAAACAAATGCACAAAAGGTTGCTGATGCATTAACAGACAAGAAAAATACAACTAACCAAGCAAATGTTGTTACACAAACAGATATATTTACACCTGGTTCATCAGGATTTATTTACGGTGGAGATTTGATTGGCGAAAACAAATACACAGAACAATTAAACGAAAAAGGTAAAAAATTTAAAGGACAATCAACTGCTCCTGCTTCAGGAGGAGGCAGTGGATCACCTACAAAAACAGAAGAAGCAGGAAAGTCTGCCGGTTCCGCAATAGCAGAAATAATGAAAAAGGACGAGGAAAAAGCAGTTAATCAAAAAGGACAGGAAAGATACAGCACTAGTTTTGCAAACGTAGGTACTACTAAAGGAATAAAAAATAACTTGTTTACATATCTTTATGATCAACACCAAGCAGTTGATTTTTTAATGAGATTAGACTTAACTGTTAGAGGGGATCCTTACTGGTTAGGTAGAGAGCCTCAACCAGAAGGGGACAATCTTAGACCTGTAGGACAGAATTCAAGTACTTCAGATTCAGTGGTAAATGAAAGCACTGATAATTTCTTCTTGTTTAGTTTAAATTCTCCTAGATTATATGATCCTAACACAGAGGACGAAGATTACAACACAGGCTTGTGGATAAAAGAAGGGGACGGTACTTCGTATATGCTTTCAGGAATTTACAGAGTAAAACAAGTTTTGCATAAATTTAATAATGGAAGATATGAAATAGATATTGAAAGTGTAAAAGAAACGGCTATTAGTTTAAGTAACTTAGCAAGAGCTGAAGGCAAATTTGGATTCCAGGTTTCCCAAGGAGAACTTAGGAAAAGAGCAGAGGCTTCAGGTGCAGGTTCTTATACAAGCTCAGATGGATTTAAAATTGGTAATCAGGACCATGAGTTTGTTAAAGGTAAATTGGCACAGTCTCAAAATAAAGGAAAGACTGCAGAAGACTTGTTGGGAGAAGGGCAAATTGACCAAGCAGAATACGATGCTTATAAGGCTCATTTAAAAGAAGAAAAACGTAAAAAAGATGAAGCAGAAAGAAGAAAAAAAGACAGACAGAAGGATAGACAAGGAGGCACTAGAGGATAATGGGAGGCCAATATTCATCAACAATTTCAGGTAGTACATTCCACGATCCAGATCCTAATAAAAATGCTTTATTAGATCACGGCATATATTTAGGAGTTGTAAAAAACAATAAAGACGCATTCCTGTCTGGTACTTGTGATGTAGAAATTACTGCTTTATTTAGAACTGGAGGCAAAGGTGTTAAAATCACAAAGCCTTGCAGATTTGCTTCACCATTTGCAGGAATATCTGATCCTGAACTAATAGATAAAGACAATACGGAAAGTTATGAAGGCACACAACAAAGTTATGGTATGTGGTTTGGTGCGCCTGACATAAACAGTTTAGTACTGGTAGCATTTGCTGACGGAAACAGAAAACACGGTTATATTATTAGCCAAGTAATGCAACCACAATTTAATCATATGGTTCCCGGCATTCCTGCAGGAAAAAGTTTTCAGGGCGGTAAATTTTTAACGCCTGTAGCAGAAAAAAACAAATACTCTGAACAGGAAGGACATAATGATATTGTAAGGCCTATACATCATGATTTAGCAGAAGCAATTACAAAACAAGGTCTTATAAACGATAAAATTAGAGGAGCCGGAACAGCAGGTGCAAGAAGAGATACACCCAGCCAGGTATATGGTATTTTAACAAAAGGTTCCAGAGGTACAGACGGTAAAACACCTTCACAAGCAGGACATCAATTTATACTAGATGACGATCCAGAAACAGCAATGATCAGACTTAGGTCTGGTAAAGGGCAACAGATATTATTAGATGATGCCACAGGCACAATTTATGCTATTAACAAAGATGGTAAAGCCTGGGTGGAATTAGATTTTAATGGTAACATTAATATTTTTGGTGAAGGGGATATGAATCTTAGAGCCAAGAAAAATTTTAACCTCCGTGCAGATTACGATATCAATATTGAGGCAGGACAAAACATCAGAATGAAGGCCGCTGGAGACAATGTTGCAGGAGATTATACAGGCGAAACATTAGCCAAACTAGGTTTAGGACCAAGTGGTTCAGGAGGAAATATTAATTTCCATGCCGCCGCAGATGTAGGAATATTAGCATCTAGAAATGCACAACTTTCTGCAATAGGTGGAGATATTGATGCAAACTCAGGAGGCATGATTAAAACACATAGTGGATTAGGTACTGCCATTTCTGCCACAACAATGGGAGTTAATATAAGTGCAAAAGCAGGTACTATAGGAATTACATCTCCATTATCTGTTGGCATAAGTGGAGGTACAGATGTAGGAATAGCAGGTGCTCAACTTAGACTTAATACTCCTGCAGGAGAAGAAGTTGCGGCAAAAATTAAAGCAGTGGCATTTGATGCTCTTAAAGTATCCGCACCACCATTAGACGGTGTTGATCAAGAAGATCAACCTAGCAACCCGCCAGAGTATGATAGAGAAGGCCCAGTAGCACTTACAAGTGGGGGTGAAAGACCAGGAGGCAGACCAACAATTAGTTCTATTGTAGGAAACTTAATTACTGCAGAACCATATGACGGTCATGCTCAGTTTGATCCTACATCTGAAGATAAAGAATCCATGGAAGAGGACACTACTGCTGATGCTGAAACTTTACCAGGACAAACCAATGCTGGAGATGACGACCCACAAGACGAAAATACTCCAGAAGGAACAAAATTAGGTAATGGATTTAAAGATGCGGCCAGTGGTGCTGTAGGAAAAGCAACCGATTTAAAGAATGCTATTGGAAACGGATTAGACGCGGCCGGTAGTGCTATTGGAAATGCAATAGGTTCTGTAATGGGTGCTATTCCTAATTTAGAAAATGTACAAGGAATGTTAAGCAACTTTTTACCAGCAAGTATGAAAGATCTTATGGGCATACAGAATATGGACGGTTTGTTAGCCGCATTTGGCATAGCCATTCCTGCATTTAGATTCCCCACAGGAAATGCTCAAGGAGATAAAATTATAGGACTAGCAAAACAAATGAAAGAGCTAGAAGCAAGACTAGGACAGTTTAGTTTAGATCAGTTTGATTTACCTATAGACATGAATGGATTCGACGTAAAAGAATTAAAGGGTAAGGTTTTAGATGCAGTAAATGAAATTAATGAATTAAAAAGCAAAGCAGACGAATTAAAAAATATTGCTGGTGGTTTACAAACAGAAGCAGATAAACTTAGAAATAGTGGTAACATATTTAATGCTATTGATCCTGAGTCAGGAGAAGCAATGGGCTCAATGGGTATAAATTCAGGAAACTTCAAAGCAGTTCAGGAAAAACTAAGTGAAAAAGGAATAGATTTAGCAGTAGACGGGCCTAGTTTAATTTTTACAGACAGGAAAACAGGCACAAAGGTTGTAGATGTTTCTAACGGAATAGGACCTGTAGGTTTACAGATGGGTATCAGAAGTGAAATGCAACAATCTAAAAAAGATATATCACAACTTATAACTGTACCTGTTAGTGACAATCAGTTATTAGCTCTTACCAGTTTTGCAAATCATATAGGTACAAAAAACTTTGCTAATAGTGAGGCATTAGTGGCACTTAATGATGGCAGATATTACGAAGTACCAAAATTTATGAGACGATGGAGGACAGGAAAAGTAGGTAGAGAAAGCGATGTTCAAGTTCGTCAAGATTATGTTCAAAGAAGAGAATATGAAATAGAGCTTTACTCAACGCCTGATTGGCTAGGACTCACACAGGCAGAAATGGGCCTTGCTGGACCAGATAAGAATCTGTCGTTTAGACAGTTAAGAGCTCTACTAAGAAATGCTAAACAAAGAAAGTATATCGAATTAGGATATAAAGTACCGCAATAATTAAGACTTTAGCAGTTTTTTAAGATCTGCAACCTCAACAAGTAATCTATATTTTTGCTCTTGTTCTTCAGCAACTGCCTTTTCTAACAATTCAATATGATTTCTAAGACTATTATTTTCGTTGTTTTTTTCAACGAGCATAACTCTTAATTCTTCTTCCAGGGTATTATTTAACGTTGATTGAGCCATTCTATTCCTCAAATATTATTTTTTCTAAAGTTTGTGTTACAGTATTATTTAACAAAACACTACTATGGCCTGCTTCTATTGTGATGTTTTCGCTATTTTTAAATTTTGGTGGTGTTGCACTCTGACTGTCGCAAGTAATCATACCATCATTTGCTTTACCACCTAAACCTGCAACAGGATTAGATCCTGCTGTACATACTATGTTAGTGTGTTTTCCGTTAAAAGTTTTTTCTTGAAGTAGTTTTAAAACTTCTGCACCAGGCCTTGTGTTTTGAAACATTTGTGAGTTTCTCCAAAAGTATCCAAATATTCTTGCTACAGGAGTACCTTCCCAAGGAGTAGCAATAGTCACAATGTGTTTTATATTATTTGGGTACACACTAGCATACCAGGCCGCTAAAAGCCCACCAAAACTATGACCTACTAGATATACTGGCTCTTGACCAAATTCTCTCTCCTTTCTAATACGCAATATTTCTACTAAATCGTATGGATCTTCGTCCATGCTGTAACTAGGAGAAATAAATCGGTGTTCAGGCAACTTCAATGTGTAATAATTAAAGTTATCTGGGTCTGCATTAGCACCATGTATGTATATCACATTTTTCATATAATCAGTTTACACTAAAAAAGTAATTTGTCAAGTAAAAATTAAAACTATAGTTAATGAATGTGATAAATACTTGCATGGCAACAATATTTAAAGGATTTAGTACAGTTGATAAAGTTAGGGCACCTTATACCTTAACAGATGCAGAACTTATAAAAAGAGATTTGCTCAATCATTTTTACACTAGAATAGGTGAAAGAGTTATGAGACCTACTTTTGGAAGTGTAATATGGGACTATCTAATGGAACCAGAAGATCCTGAAACACAAGAAATTATAAAAGAAGATATTGAAAGAATTGTAAACAGTGACCCTAGAGTAGAGTTTGAAGATACTATTTTAACTATTTTAGATCATACAATACAAGCAGAAGTAAAAATTAGATACAGATTGCTTAACAGTAGTGATGCTTTATTTTTGGAATACGTTACAACTAACACGGATGATTCATAATGGCAACAGTAAATAGACAAAACAACTTATTTGCCGCAGAAGATTGGAAATTAGCATATAAAATTTTCAGTGAGGTAGATTTTCAGGCATATGACTTTGATTCAATAAGAACAGCACTTGTTGAATACATTAGAACAAATTTTCCAGAAAACTTTAACGATTATACAGAAAGTTCAGAGTTTATTGCAATATTAGAACTACTTGCATTTTTGAGTACAAGTATTGCATTTAGAATGGATGTCAATACTAGAGAAAACTTTTTAGAGACTGCAGAAAGAAGAGACTCAGTATTTAAACTTGCAAGAATGTTAGGTTATAATCCTAAAAGAAATGTTCCAGCAAGTGGCCTTATGAAACTGTCTGCAGTTAGCACTACAGAACCATTAACAGATAGTGAAGGTAATCAGTTAGCAAACCAGAAAATCTTTTGGGACGATGCAAACAATCCTGACAGTTATGAACAATTCATTACAGTACTAAATGCGGCTATGAGTAGCACAAACAGATTTACTGCTCCTGTAAAGACAGGAAAGATTGCAGGTATTAGCACAGAAAAATACATGCTTAATGTGTCTATAGGTTCTCCTGTTGCATATGATTTTAATGTAAATGCAAACGGTATAAACAGAAGATGTGAAGTTGTAAATGGTGACTTTGATGACGGTAAATTCTTTTATGAGGAAACACCAGACCCTTTAAACAACTTTGGAATTTTTTACAGAAACGATGGGCAGGGAATCGCTAGTAATAACACAGGATTCTTTGTGTTATTTAAGCAAGGAACATTTGCATTTAGAGACTTTGATTTTACAGATGCCATTGTAAACAGAGTACAAGATGTTGAAATACCAAACATTAATGAAACAGACTGCTACTTACAGGAAATTACAACAGGTGGTACAGTACTTAATCAGTGGACTAAAATACCTAATACAGTTGGACAAACACTTAATTTTAATAGCCAAACTTTAGGTACAAGAAATTTATACTCAATAGAAAATTTAAACAATAATGGCATAAGAATAAGATTCCCAGACGGAAACTTTGGTAATATACCCACAGGTGTATATAGATTATGGTACAGAACAAGCGACCCGGAATCATATACTATACAACCTGACGATGCAACTGGCCTAAGTGTTTCTATTCCATATGAAAATGCAACAGGCGATGCACATACTCTTACAATTACATTTGGTTTAAGAAATGCTGTAAACAACAGTTTGCCAGGGGAGTCACTGTTTAGTGTGAAAAATAATGCACCACAGACCTACTATACTCAAAACAGAATGGTTAGTGCTCAAGATTATCAGGTATTTCCTTCCAGCCAAATATCAAATATTAGAAAGTTAAAGGCTACAAATAGAACACATGCTGGACATAGTAGATATATTGATATAACTGATCCTACTGGAACTTTCCAGAACGTAGAATCTTATGCTGAAGACGGTGTAATTTATGCAGACATAAACAATATATCACAAAGTTTTTTAATTAATGAAAATACTACATCTTCAGAAGTAGCAAATAGTATTATACCTCTTTATTTAAAAAGGCAAGAGCTAAACAATTTTGTTTACAACAATTTTAGAAAAAGTGTAATATCAGTTACACCTGCAACATTTGATACCAGCAGTAGAAATATTAACTTTGCGGCACTTCCTGTAAAAACTTTTAACACAACTGGGTACTTAACAGAAACTACAGTATCAGGAGGCACATCTACAACTAGTGTATTAATTAATAATACTGCTGATACTTCCATGTTTAAGGAAAATAATTTTATAAAATTTGTAGACCCTGATGATGTGTCAAATTATAAATGGGTAAGAATTACAAGAATAGATAATAACGGTCAATTGTCAAGTGGTTTAAGTACATCTACTGGTCCTATTACACTAAGTTCAGAAGTAAAAAATGGGCATAAAGCAAATGAAATTATAGCAACATTAAGAAAAACATTTACTGCAACAGAACAAACAAACATAATAAATGAGCTTAATAATAAAAGAAACTTTGGCTTAGGATATGATCCATTATTAGACCAATATTATATTATACAAAATCAGGATCTACTACAACCAGTAAATGGAGTTTTACCTGATTTTAGTTATGCTAATGCAAAAGATAATTCAGGAACAAATTTAGACGGTAGTTATTTAATTCATTTTAAATTTACGCCTATAACAACTAATTCATACAGTTATAATGTTACTGTAAGAGGATTAGATTATGTTGTACAAAGTAAAGAAGATCTTAAATTTTACAATATTAAAAATGTAAAAATAACAGACAACACTACCAAAGCAGTTAGAGATACAATTACATTTAACACTCTTAACACTAAACCTGGCAATACAGAAGTGTTTAAATGGTATGACAATGATAGTGATACTCTAGGAGAAGTATGGCAAAGCCAGGAAACAGGGCAAACTTACTTGCCCCTATCAATATTGCCTAATATACCATTAAGAAGCAGAAACTATTTCTGGTACGATATTGGAGTTGAATGGCAAAGTAATTTTGGAATACTTAGAGGTGGGGATAGTGCTAGTAATGTAATATCTAACAATAGATTTGTAGACGAAGCCTCTATAAACATTAATACTTTTTATGAAGACAACACTATTTTTGCAGAAAGAACAAATATCACAATAGCAAATATATCAGGAAGAATAGAACATTTCCCTGCAAAAATTGATGTAGACTTTGATAATACAACTTTTGGTTATAATATTTTAGATAGCAATGGTTTTGTGCATTTTAAACAGGAAAATTTAGAAACAGGATTAGTAGAGTTTTATAGAGCAAACACAACTACTAGTTTTTCATATGGATTAAATGGTGCCACAGCAAATGTAAGTTCTTTAGGAAGAATTACACTTTCTAATGTAAATGTATCAGCACAAACAGGCACACTTTCATATGGTAATTTACAGCAACCAAGTGGTTTTTTACATGCTTCAGATAGCAGTACAAACATTAGCACTGACAAAATAAATGTACAATATTTTAATGATAAAGAAAAACTAGACGAAGATATAATTTGGACTATAGCAGATACATTTAAAGAAGCAGACGGATATTGTGATGCAAGAAAAGTAAAAGTAGCACCAATAGATTCTAACGAAGATTTAGTGCCAGACAAACCATTACAATATGATGATTTTGTAAGTACACAAAGTCTAGTATTTTTTGAATACTATACAGACTTTGATGGTTACGTTTATGATAGACCCGTAAGTGGTGTAATATTGGATTACAGAGGAGAGGAAGATATAGATTTAACAGATACTTCTTATCTTTCGCCTTCAAGTTATTTAAATCAAACAGACTGGAAAACAACAGATTACTTGATTGTGGATACTCTTGCTATTGCAGAAAAATTAAATAACACAGGTGCAAATGAACCAAGATATAATGGGTTAGTTGTATATGTTACTGAAAACAAAAAAGTTTATCAAATGCAGGCAAGTAGTACTGACCCCTCTACAATCACATTAATTGAAACTTCAGATTATCTTGTAAGAGAAGGACGAGCAAGTACACAAAACACAGCAATAGTTGACCCTCAAAATGTTATACTTAAATGGAACCATACTGCACCTAATGATGTCAGAATAGATCCAAGTATTAGTAATGTTGTTGAAATGTTAGTACTGCCACAAACATATTACTCTGAGATACTTAAATATATTAATGTTCCAGGTACACCATATCCTGTTGCACCTACAAGTGAAGAATTATCAAATGAATACGAAAAATTAAATGAATTTAAAACTGCTAGTGACACATTAGTATATAGAAGTGCAAAATTTAAATTACTATTTGGAGCCGATGCAGAGGAAACATTCCAGGCTAAATTTAAAATTGTAAAATTACCAGGAACAAGTTTAAGTGATAACCAAATTAAGTCTAGAGTTATTACTTTGTTTAATCAATACTTTAATGTAGATAATTGGGAGTTTGGAGAAACTTTTTACTTTACTGAGCTTTCAAGTTTTATACATCAAAATTTAGGAAATGCAATAGGCAGTATTATTATACTTCCTAAAAACACATCTGGAGCATTTGGAGATTTATTCCAGGTTAAAGCAGAACCAAATGAGTTGTTTATAAGCACAGCAACAGTTAATGATATTACAATAGTAGAAAAAATTACTTCAGAAACTTTGAGAACTGATAGATAAAATGGCTAAAATTTACGAACAATTACCACTGATAAATCAGACAACAGCAGTTAAAAACTTTTTTGAAAGTACTGTAGAACAATTATTTGCAGAAGCAAATAGTGAAATAATTACTGGATTTATAGGTAAAAAAACTAGCTCTGATCACAACGTAGACGTTGCGTATCTTATTGAGCCCACAGTAGAAAGACAGTTTTATAGTTTAAGTCCTGTATTGAATACTATTAACTTAACATCTGGTAAAAGTGAAGACTTTGTTTTTATAGATGAGGCCATTAGCACATTAAAAATATATGGTGCTAACACAATAAATCAAGACAAAATATTTAAATCAGATTTTAAAACATTCTTACCACCAATAAATGTAGACAAATTTGTTAATTTCCAGGAATATTATTTTGATCCTGAAACTACTGCAAATTGCCATACTGTAAGAACTTGGTCAGCAAACACTGACTTTAATATTAATGAAATTATTGTTAATGGTACTGATTACTATATTGCTAATAGAAACTTTACATCCAGTAATGTTTTTGTAAAAGACGCATCTATAGATTCATATACCTTTACTTCTGATATTTCACAGAGCAAAGAAGCCATAGTAACAACAAACCAGGATCATAACTTTTTTAGTGGAGATAAAATTACCATAACAGGTGTATCTGGTATGACTGAGGTAAACAATCAGACATACTTTGTAGAAAAAGTAACATCTAGAACATTTAAATTATATACTGATAAAGATTTAAGAATACCTTTAGATACGTCTTCATTTAACACATGGACGTCAGGAGGAAAAATAACACATAATAGTGGTCCTACGCCAATTAGTATTGCAGGAAATGTTACAAACTATATTGATGTTGAATTAGATATCACTAACAAAAAACAATACACACCTGCAGGTGGTAAGGCATTTAGAAACGGCATGATAGTTAAGTTTACAGGAAACTATGTGCTATCCTCTGAAATTACATTGGACAGAGAATATGTTGTTGAAGGTGTTGGTGATAGCATTAAATTAGTAGATAGAGAAGTCAGTAATTCTGCACCTTATTCGTTTACTACAGGAAAAGATTATATTAATTTAGCAAGAGGTTCCGATAATAAGAATATTTGGAGTAGAAATAATTTTTGGTGGCATAAACAGAATTATCTTGATGCGGAAGACAGGATTCCAAATAGTAGTAAAAGAGCCTTAAGGGCTATATTAGAATACGATGCTGATCTAGAACTGTATAATCATGGCACCACATATAAAGGAAATATAGACATATCTGTAAGCGATCTAACATTTAATCAGGCATCTAATCTTACAGCAGGTCAAAGTATAGACGGTATTGAACTTACAACAGGACTTACTGCAATATTTCCTAACGAAAGTGAAACAGTTAATAAAGAAATTTATGAAGTTACAGTATCAGGAAGTACAGTATCTTTTAATGCAATATCAGGAAGAACATTTAGCATAGGTGATATAGTAAGTGTGCATCAAGGCACAAATAATATTGGTTTAGAATATTACTATACAAGTACAGGTTTAAAAGTAGCACAAAGTAAACCTAATAAATCAACACCGCCATTATTTAATCTATACAAAGATGATAAAACATTCTTAGGCGATGAAACATTATATCCATTTAACAATTTTGAAGGGAATAAAATCTTTGGACACAAAGAAGGTACTGGTGCTAACGATACTGAATACGGCTTCCCACTTAGTTTTAAAGCATTTAAAAGTGCTAGTGAAATAGATTTTGAAAATTATGCTCTTACCAGGAATTATGAATATACTGCTATTGGTTCTACAACACCAACACAACAAACAGGATATTTTTATTACAAATTATTAAAATCAACACCTGAATATCATGGTGTGTTTAAAAACACAAATAAAAAGTCTACACAAACAATAGATACGCATTTTGAAATTAGCAGTATTGATGTAGACAATGAAAAAGTATTATATTTCTGTGGTGCAGAACCAAATGTAGATGCAGACAACAGCAGTGGATTTGATATCACTGTAAAAGTAAACGGTAAAAATAATTCAGATTTTACATATAATGGAAACGGATTTATAAACTTTAACAGTTTTAGTTTTGTAAAAGGGACGTTGATAGACATACATGTAAAATCAGATTCAGGACTTATATCAGAAAACAGCATTAGTAAATACAGCATACCATTAAGTTGGAGAGGAAATCCACTTAGTGAAGAAATAACAACTGTTGCAGAGCCACAATATTTGCAACATTTTACAAACTACATGGAATCACAGAAAGGGTTTTCAGGTAATGTTTTATCTAGTAATAATTTTACAGAGCTAGACAAAAAACCAGAATATGCAACAGACATAGTATTACCCACACAAGATAGTTTATTAGGTGTATTTTTACTTAATAAAAAACCCTATAACTTAATAGACGCAATAAGATTTAATAACAGCGAATATTCTAAATTTAAAAAACGATTTAGAAAAGAATTAGATTCATATTTTAATAAATTTGACGTATCAGGTTTCAGTAATGAATTTGTACTGGAAAAAGTTATTAGAAATGTTATTTCATTTAGTGTAGGAAGAAAGGTATTTAACCAAACTTATCTATTACCGTTTGGAGACAATTACACAGAAGAAAGTATTAGTATTACTGATACAAACGTAGTAGATTATACACTAACAAATTACAAAGATCTAGATAAAATTGAAAACAGTTTATTAGTTTACAAAGATTCTGAAAATACTAGAACGTTGCTATGTGTAGATAAAGACTATACATTTACATCATTTAATCCTATCACAGTAAGTTTACTTAACAAAGAGGAATTCAGCACAGGCGATACACTAGTATTTAAATTATATGATGAGGATAGAGATAGTGCCCAATGTCCTCCAACACCTAGTGCATTAGGATTGTATCCATTATATCAACCATGTATAGATATAGATAATAGTTTCCAAACAGCACAAAATTTATTAGTGGGACATGACGGCAGTAAGTCAAGTCTTATAGGTGACAGAAGAGATGATATAATACTTGAATTAGAAAACAGACTTTATAATAGTGCAAAGGCAGAATTTAGGAATGCAAATAGTGTTCCGTCATATAGTGCAATAGACATAAGACCTGGACACTTTAGAATTTCCGATCTAGATAACAATGACTGGAACGATCTTTTAAACTTTAATTTTAGTAACTGGGTAAGTGAGAATCAAGTAGATCCTGTTACAAATGATTTTTTTAACCTAACTAACGAATTTACTTGGAATTACAGAGGCAATACAAATAAACCAGGACATTGGAGAGGTTGGTACGAATATTATTACGATACTGTAAGGCCACATACACACCCTTGGGAGATGCTTGGATTTACTGAAAAACCAAGTTGGTGGGACACAACATATATTACAGCAATATATACTGATTATAGTAGTGCTAATACACCTATGTGGTCAGACATAGAGCAAGGTAAGATTGTAAGTGGCAACAGAGAAAATGTTACTGATGGTACATACAAATTAGATGAATTTAATCCATATAAAAGAATAGGATTACTGGATTTACTTCCTGTAGATAGTAATGCAAGTTTAAAATCCCCATATGATATCACTAATACTGGCAGTACTACACTTACACCAACTTGGACAAATAGTGTGGCTGACAGCACTCAAGGATATCCAACAACAAGTTTTAGAAACTTAGATGGCATAAATGTTAATTACGATAGTGGAAATATATTTGTAAGTTCACAAAACATAATAAACCATAACGTAACAATTATAGATAATAGTATTGAATATGCAAAATCCAAGGAACAGCAATTAACATATAGAATACCAAGAGTAAATTTAAATACAATTTCTACAGTAGCAAACCAGGCTCAAGGTTCTAATGCAATCGCTATTGCTATAAATGGCTTACCAATTTATAATGTTCAAGACACAAATGTTTGGAACGCAAGTAATTTTCATTACAACAAAGCAGAAACAGAAAAAAGTGCATTTGCATTAGGAAACACTACAAGTGATGGTGTGCAATACTATTATACATTGTCTGAAGATGTTGTAGGTTCCACAGCCTGGGGTAACTCAACAACCCACTCTGGCATAGTTGCTTGGGCATTTGACGGATTACCAATTTATGGTCCATATGGTTATAAAGGATTGGCCGCAAATGGTGAAATTACAGACAGCACAATATCTAATATTAAAAGTTGTTTTGAATTAAAAACAGGAACAAGAGATACAATACAAGGTGGTAAAGGTGCCCATACAGGAGAGTTTACAGAAGACTTTACATATAACTCAGCCAACCAAGGCGCTTTAGGTTATGTGGGAAATGATGGTAATGGTAAATTTAATGTAAGATATGGTAAAACACCTGATTCTCCAAATACAGCAATAAGATATTATGTAATTACCACAGATGATAACGGTGACCCAATGTTCCCTTATCACGTTGGCGGTGGCACAAAAGTATTTGGTAGCCAAACTACAACTTATGGTAATAACTATTTTGCTACACCAATAGACAGCGGAAACAATAATAATAGTGGTACATTTGATAGTACTTCTAATGATGCTATTGTAAGTTTATTCAGTGAAGTACAAACAACAACAAATAATATTAGTGATCCATGGAAAATAGGAGATGGTGCACCAGTAGAAAATGCCTGGAAATATTCTTCTGTTTATCCATTTGCAGTAGTAGAAGCATTACTTACAGCAAAGCCAGGACTATTTGCAACTGTATTTTCTGATCCTACAAAAGTAATAAAACCAGATGTAGATGCAAGGTCGTTTATAAGTAAACAGTCCAGAAAGAAATGGCTATTTACAAGTGATTCAGATTTTGAAATACATGGAGACAAAGATTCGTCAGGAAATATTATTACAAATATTGGATATACACAATTTATAAATTCTTGGCTAAATTTCCAAGGACTTTCTACTTCTGAAGATTTTGCAGAAAAACTAAGAACAATTAATTTAAAACTTGGTCATAGATTTGCAGGATTTGTAGATAAGGATACATTAAGACTAACATTAGACCAATATAGTGCTACAGGATCTTCTACTAACCTAATATTACCAGAAGATAACATAACTGTTGATATACACGAATCACCGTATAAAACAAGAAATTATTATAGCGGTGTAATTATTGAAAAAACAACCGATGGCTGGAAGGTAAGAGGATTTGATAAAAAGTCAGGCTACTTTGATACATTAAAACTTGACACCAACGGCACAACAGAAAGTGTTAGTGTAGGCGGAGATACAGTAAGTCATAGTACATGGGCATCAAATGTTTCCTACTCAGAAAATTCTTTTGTTATACATAATGGTGGGTACTACAGAGCAACATCTGATGTGCCTAGCAGTGAAACATTTAATGTTTTATTCTGGCAGGCGCTCAATAATTTACCAACAGAGAATAGTGCAACAGCAACATATTATCAGCAATCAACAGATATAGTAGAACGTGTTTATTATGAAACAGAATATACTGATACGCAAACTTTATTTGATTTCTTAATAGGACTTGGTAATTTCCAGAAAAGATCCGGCTACGATTTAGCAAACTATGACGTATCTATTTCTGATACTAGAGATTGGTTATTTGCCGCAAAACAATATTTGTTCTGGACAACAGGAAGTTGGCAAGTAGGAAACACTATAGAACTATCTCCATTAGCAAATAGATTAAAATTTACTCCTCCAATTGGTTTTGTTTCAAAAGTAAACAGATCAGAAAGAGACATGTTCTCAATAATGGATCAAACTGGTAAGGCAATAGAGCCTACAGAATGTGATATTTTAAGAGAGGGAACAAGTATTGAAATTATTCCGCCATCAGGCTCTGAAATTTATGGTATAGTTTTATATAGCAATGAAATCGAACATGCTATGGTAATAGATAATGTTACAGACTTTGCAGACACAATTCATGATCCAGTAATAAATCAAAAGCAAAGCAGAATAAAATTAAAAACTACTAGAACAAAAAATTGGACTGGTAAATTATCTACAGAAGGATTTATTGTAAACAATGATGAACTGATTCCTAACTTAGATAATCTTGCACAAACAATGGGCAGGCAAACAGAATTAGGATTTATTCCTGTAGAGCGAGATGTTTATGAAGCAAGTAGGCGACTTTATGGTTATCAGGAAAGAAATTATCTTACAGAATTAGATATAACAGATGATCAACAATTTGATTTCTATAAAGGAATGATACAAAGTAAAGGTACTGGAACTAGTTTAAGTAGAATAGGCAGAAGTAATAAAATCATCCAAGGCGAAATGAATGTTTACGATGAGTGGTGTTTAAAAGTAGGCGATTTTGGAGACGTTGCAAACGATCAAAGTATTGAATTAAAAATTACAAAAGCAAATGTTGTACAAGATCCTCAATTAATATCTCTTGCTTTCCCACAAGATACTACAGGAACTGTTTCAAGTGTAAATGTTGTTAATGCAAAACACAGATATTTTGACTTACCAACAATTACTATAAACAATCCAACAATAGGAAGTAATGTTGCTACAGTAACACCTACTTTGAACAGCAATGGTGAAATAAGTTCTATTACAATTAATAACCCAGGAAGTGGATATACTGCTAATACTGGATTAAATATTGAAACAGCAAATATCAGCACAAATAATACAGATGTAAGATTTTTTAAAGTTGATGCAGTTTCTAACTCGTATGTGACAGTTAAACAATATAACAATGCAAATGCTAACTTGTTGGTAAGTAGTAATGTTGCAAATATTACAGGACTAGGAAATCTTACGGTTACAAATGCAAGTGGAAGCTCAAACGTAAGTTCTACATATAATTTAGGTAGCATAACAGATGTTGCCAATATTGCTACATTTATTAATGAAGATGCAACAATTAACAGCAGTATTACTGCAAGTGTTATTACTGTTTCAGGTGTAAGTAATGTATCAAGTAATAGTGCAAACGTTGGATATTTTACATACCTAAAAATATCAGGTAATGACTTTGTTTTAAGTGATGACGACAGTAATGTTACACTTGGAAAATTACAATTAGGCGATAGCAGTAATAGGTATCAACCAAGGCAAAGATATAAACTAGCAACAGCAAATAATACGCAAAAAGCAAATATTGTTGTAAGTGTAGATAATAATGTAGTAGCAAACAGCAATTATAGTTTTGAATTAGGAGGCAGATGGCAAGTAAGTCCATTAGCAACATTTAATACTGGAAGTGTAACATTTGGTTTAACAACAACCAGCACAGGTGTTACAACTAACATACTGCCTGATGTTGGAAGTGCTAAAACAAGTTTTGATTTAGCAAGTTATAGCACAATTGATAACAACGATTTTGCTTTTGTAGATCTTTTCATAGATGGTAATTACATAGAAAATGAAGGGGATATAACATATTATACATTAACAAATAATAGTATTACTTTCCCAGATGTAACATTATTGCCTAATAAAAAAATTACACCACAGTCTAATGTTTATATTATAGAACACTCAACTATAGAATTCAACGATGGATTTAAAGGTGATGTACCTGGTTCAACTTTAAATATTAAAGCAACCACAAACGATGATATTACAGCGATTGTTACAGCAGTAAGAAATTTTGAAATTACACCTGATGCAACAGATGATGAAGTAATTTTAATAGATATAGACGATACAAACAGATTCCTTAAAAAACCTGGAGGCTTAAGATCTGATGAACTTTGGAAAACAACTTCTAATGTAAGTGCTACAGGTATTACTGATAGCAAATTTAAACCACTTCCTAATGCAGGATATGTAAATCCTAGTAATGTAACCTTTAGTGCATTTGATGTTGTTAGCATAGGTAGTTTATTTGACCCTCAGGTAGTATATAAACCAGTTGCAAACGATTTAATTCATGTTGCAAAAGCAGAAAATTCAGATTGGAATGTTTACAAACTTACTGATGCAAATTCTACATTAAGTTTTGTAGAGCAAGATGTTACAACAGAAACTGCATACTTATATATGAACGACGTGGACTTATTTAGTTACGTTGATAATAATGCAATAGGTGGCACTGATAATAATAGATACTTAGATTATCATTTAGTTATAAAAGATACAAATCTTACTGATCAATTTGTTGTTTGGACAAACCAGGAAATTGTTAATAAAAAAGGTGTAAAAATAAAAGATTTTGCTGGTGCTAACATGATAACAGCAAATATTACCAGCATAGGTCCTTCAAATGTAATAAGCATTAACAATATTACATCAGCACCAACAGATACTGTTGTAGGTATTGCCAATGTTGAAACAGTAGTATCAGCAACTACAACACAAACAGTAAACAATCTGCAAACATTTACAGTCAACAGTACAAGTGGTATTGTAGATGGCATGTATTTGTCATTAAGCACAGGCGGTATGGTTGGCTCGCCGGCAAAGGTTACCACAGTTCATGACAGTACAACAATAAGTGTTTCAGAAAATGTAACACTTGCAAATGGAACTGCATTGAAGTTTATGACAGGTAATGTAAATATTACTACTGCTGTTTACAATTTAGAAAATGGAGATAGTGTAGCATTAGAGCAATACCAACCTACACAATTTACATTTAATACAACCGCAGTACAACAAGTTGCTGTTGTAGAATCTGCAAACGTAAGCACTTCTGCAAACGTGGCAGGGTTTACTGCTAATGCAAGGCTTACACTTGCAAATGTTAAATTTAATGCAAACTCTACCATAATAGATATAGCACAGATAGAAGCAAATCAATATGCAAATGTAAACGCATCAGGAATGACAACCAGTACAGAGTATATTATTATAGATGTTGGTACAAGTGATTTTACTAGTGCAGGTGCTACTGAAAATTCTAATGGAACAATATTTACAGCAACAACTAACAGTATCGCAGGAACAGGTAAAGTTGCTCCTACACAAGGTGTTTCATATATAAATGAATCCAACATTACTTTCCCTAACAGTGAGTTAAGTTCAAGTACTACTTTAGTAGATATGACTTTTGTAGATAATAATAGACTTAAACTTTCAGTTGCAGACATAAATCAAAGTGGACTTAACATAGTAAGAGCTGGTAGTACAGTAGACATTATATCTACAAATGCAAACTTTAATGACAGAAATTATGTTATTGAAGAAGTAGGCCAGCATTACATAACAATTTTAGGAAATGATGATTTTCCATTAAAAGTTTCAGGATTTGACGAAGTTGTTGACTTATCTAATATAGCAATAACAGGATTTAAATATAATAATCACAGTAATATACATGCTAGAGACTATACTGTTTCAAATGTATCTGCCACAGGTTTTACAATACATGATGGTAATGTTACTGCAAATATAGACCAAGATAATTTAAGTGTAACATACTTTGGCAGAACAGAAATACATGCAGATACTATAGACCACAATTTAACATATGGCGACATAGTAAAACTAGAAGCAAATAGTTATAGTGGATTTTACTTTGTAGAGGCCGCAACCGAAAATACATTTACTATTGATGCTCCGTATAATGCTAGTGTACCTGCTTCAGGAAAAATTATTAAATCAGGAATAGAAGTAACTACAGATGCAAATCATGGAATAGATTCTGCATACGCAGGTAAACGTATTGCAATACATATGGCTGAGCCAAATTATTACAACAGAGTATATACAGTAAGTGATGTACCTAGCAATACAAGTATTAAAATAGCAGATGCATATAGTTTTGGTAGCACAGCAAACTCGCAGATCACAACTTGGTCTGCAAATATGGCCATTACAGAAGGGCAAAGAATTAAAAATGGAGATATAGTTTATAAAGCAAATACTTCATTTACAGCAGGTTCAGAATTTAGCACGACAAATTTAAGACTAGGTAAACCTGCAATTTTAACAACTATTGATCATAACAGAATTAGACTTAATAATACAGATATTGTTTTAAACGATATTAAATCAGAACAAGATGTGGTAGACAGTATTAATACGTCAATGACTTTAAAACGTGGTGCAATAGATAATGATAATTTTGGCATATCTTTCCCAATGATCAGTGGTAAAAATGAGAAAAAATTATTACCTATTTTGGGAGATTACAGACAAATAGCAGGATATTCACCATATGTAAACGCAGACAATGTTGATGATACACGATTAACAGACAACATGTCAAGAGCTGGAACACTTTCATATGAAGTAAACAAAAAAGGATTTGTAAACGATCCAACTAATCCGCTTCAAGCACTAGCAGGAGTAACACCTGGAAGTACACTAAATGTTGGTCCTAGTGATCCAGCATATTTAGGCGATAATAATAATTATGCATCAAGGAGAAATCCAGGCAGAATACCTTTGTTTAATGTTCCAGATGAAAATGGCACACCTATTCCACAAGCAGGTACAACTACAGGTGCTAAACCCATAATAGATCCTAGAAAAGCAATGGCTAATATTAGCAAGAAGCCATGTGTAGATATGTGTAGTCCTATAATTACACCACCTACACCTATTACTACACCAGTACCTTCTCAGCCACAAGTACAAACAATTTGCTATGGTGGAACTTTGCTAAATCCAAATACTAACAGTCCTGGAATACAAATTATAAGTGCTAACAGTAAAGGAAAAAGAAAATTTGGTAGCGACTATTCAGGAACTTATTTCAAGAATGGACCTAATGCAGGAAATAATAGTCAAACAGGTGGAGTAAGAGGCGGCCTAAGTCCAAGAGCATTAGCAGGAATTTTAATTTGGAGTGACAACGGTAGTACAAATACTTTTAATATTAGTATTAAATTTAGTAAAGCAGGAACATTCCATTGCCATTTGTTTAGGGCTGGTAGATCCGGTTACGAAGACAGAAACTATGTAAACTTTTCTACAGCATCAGATGGCTCTATAAGACACAATGCTAAATTTACAGGTAAGAGCAGTTTCTTTGGGCAAAATGGAAGACAATTTACAGTAAGCAAAGATGAAGTAGTTACATTTAGGGGTACAGCAAGAGGAGGAAGTAATCACTGGAACGGACTTTGTATGCATATATCTGCATCAGCAACAGGATTAGATACTTGTACAAAATCATACAACACTAATGTAAGTGCAGGAACTGGATTTGCCAATCAGCCATCAGCAAATTATGGAAATGCAACAATATCGTTCCATAAAGAACATAATAGACAATCAAATCAAACAGATACAAATTTTTATACATTACAAAGTAGCGGAACTGTAAAAATACTTTTAGACATGTATAGTGGTGCAGACGGTTTAGAAGTCTTCCAGGGTGCAAGTAAAGGTGGAGAAAATCTTAGATTAGCATCAACAGGAGACCAAACATTAAGACGATTAACAGACGCAGAAAAACAGGAAATAATATCCAGAGCAGGAAATACTGGTTTTGGTTCTAATGCAAATCAAATTAAAGACTTTCAATATTCAGGACAAAATGTAAGATTTGGTGGTGCTTTAGAATTTAATGTTGATATTAATAAAGGACAATTTTTAAAAGTAGTCATTAAAAAACCTAGTATTGTTTACAGATATGTAATGATGATGCCTAATGAGCCTCCTGTTAAAAAACCTAAAAATCCAAAACAACCTGTATGTGGAACTCCAAAAGGAAATGTGTCTACACCTATTTACTCACCAGGCGGACAACCTACAACAGTTAAGAAAAAGAAACCTGTTGTATCTACTCCAGGAACTGGTGGTATAGGACAAGGTGTTGGCGGAGGCGGCAACAGTGGTTATGGTTCTGGTGGTGTCTACAATAACTATGGTAATAATTACTACATGTATCATTCCACTTTAAAACAAGGCGGTGGTGCAAGTAGAAATAACGGAGCTCAGGCATATCATATAATGCATAACTATGGAGGTTATGGACTTGCTCCTATGGCTGGCTTTAGTATGATACCAAACATATTTAAGAAAACTGTTAAAACTACAGCATCAAATTTTTATGGTAAATACCAGCCTTTAACTGATACACAATTTGTTAATAATACTGTACAGAGAGTGACAGGAGGTCAAGTTATACCTCTAGCACAACCTTTAAGAAATGTTGCACCTACTAGACCAGGAAAATTAAGAGCATTAGATATAAATAATTATCCTTTCTGGGACGAGCTAACATTTACAGGCGATAATTTTTACATAAAAGGAAATAATTTCTTTGTGTACAATCCTGCAAAAATAGGAACAGACATTAGATTAGAAGATGGAACACTAATTAATAATATTTTAGATTCATTTAATGTATCAGATACAATTAGTACAGGTGCTGATATTACTTTAACATATCCTGCACAATTACCTAATGTATTACCTAATCCAGGCAACAGACCAATGGAAATGGAACCTTCTTTTGAACTACCTAAAGAGGATTCACCATACGACGACGAAGTGGATTACAATGAAGTACCAGTTGTAGGTATAACACCTAAAATAAAAGACGAAAACGGAAATTATATTCCTGCAGGACCAACTGTATATTGTGATTTGGCTAGACCTACACCAGGTGTAAACATAACACTTGATGATATGGTAGGTATCAAACCAGGTGACGAATTAATTATTAACAGTACAAAAATTAAATTCCCAGGAAGCGAACCTAAAACAATTGAAAATGCTTTAAGATGTACTCAAGGTAGTGGATACATGGTACATGACACATTTAAAGATGGGAAACCTGCATTAAGAATTAGTAGTTGTAGCAACGCACCATTAACTATTAGAGATGGATGTGCAGGTGGTGTTTATAGAGAAGTGCTAGACTTCCATGTTGTTAGAGGATTCGATCAGCATGAGACTAGTAATACAGCAGTACTACCTTCAACTACAGGTCATGGTGGATATGCAGGTCAGACAAGTGCAACAGGATATACAAATGTTAGTCCTGTAACACCTACAGCAGACTATACCCTATACAATGCTGAAGGTGATGCAACAGGTATATTTAATGGCTCAGGTGGCAAACCAAATAATACAACAGGTGCAGTACTTTCCAGCAAATCTAAATCTACTGGAGGAAGTGGTTATAGTGTTGGGGATAGATTAAGATTAGTAGGTGGTTTACCTATAGAATCTCCATATGGTGGCATAACAGAATTTTGTATTGACATGCCAGGTATGAATTATACTAGTGCCGCAAATGTAAAAGTTTATATAGGAGATGGAACTACTCCTGGATCAGGTGCTCTTGCAGGGCAAGTGGTACTAAATCAAACTAATGGAATAGAATCAATTCAATTAATTTCAGGTGGAGAAGGTTATGACTTTAATAGACCACCTAAAGTAAGAATTATTGACTTAGGTACTGGTAACTTTAATCTTATAGACGCAGAAGTTACAGCAAAAATAGGTTCAGGAAAAGGATTACCACCAAGAGTTGCTAAATTTAAAGTGGCGTCTGTAGATGCCATAGGTACTATTACTAGTTTACAAATTATAGACAGAGGAATATATAAACAATTCCCTGCAGATTTAACACAAGGTATTCCATTAGAATACGATACTATTAACTTTGGTGACGAAACAGGTGTTGATAGTGCTGGACAATATTATCAAGGAACAGGTTTAGGACAATTTGATCCACTTAACGAGCATGAAAGATTAGACTCACCTGGAGGATATGATCCTATAAATGGATTAGTAGGTGGCGGAAGTGGTGCAAGAGTGTTCCTTACTGCAAGAGAAATACCTGATTGTTCAGAAAGAGGCAACGCAAGAAGTACAATGGGCTTACCTGACAGGGTCACAGATATAAACATACCTGAGGATATTGCCGCATGTATAAACAATGCTCTTGTAGATGGCGGATATGATCCAAGCAAAATACATTTTGATACAGAGCCTATTAATGACTTACTAGACTTACTAAAAATTAGAACACCAGGCTACGACGGAGTTGGTATAGACGAATTATCTCCAGGCTTCCTAGAAAAAATAGGTATCCCTGCAGGTGACTATAACATAGACAGCCTTTGTATAGATGCTGTACTAGACACATCAGAGCCTGTAGTACCAAGACCTAAAAATAGACCAGAAGTTGGCACAAATTTATTAAATGATGATGGCTTTAAAGTTTCAGACCTAGAAGGTACACCTACAATTACAATTAATTGTATTGACACAATAGGATACGGTCCTGATACTGATGGTTCAGGAAACAGTGGCATTGGTAGTAATGGCCAAGACCCTAATAGTATATTAGGAGACGCAAATGTTCTGTTTAGTACAGACATGTTCCAATATGAATTAAGATCTTTAACAGGTGCACCTGTAAATATGCCAAGTGTACAGCAAGAGTGTTCAGTCTTATATTTAGAAAGTGCTAGGTATAGTAAAAATAACGGCAATGTAGTTGTTAGAAACGGTGTAAATGTTGCCTTAGATACATTAAGTAATGTTTGGATTGACGATTATAACAATTCAGGTTGGGCATACCTAGAAGGAAACAATGCAATAGCAACACAATCAAATCTTGTTGATACTAACTTTGTTAAAAATGCAATTTTATATGATCAAGACACAGGTGAGAAAGAAGTAGATTTACATTTTTATGATCCGTTTAAAGGAGTGTTACCTGGATTAATAGAAAAGGAAATACATTTTACTGGAAACAATGATCCTGTAGTTTATAATAGTGCAAGAAGTGGATTTGGAAGAAAAGACATTGGTAAAGTTTGGTGGAATACAAGCACTATAGCATACAATTGGTATGAACAAGGTACAAACAGAGAGAGATGGTTAAATTGGGGTAGCACATTCCCAGGAAGTGGTGTAACATTGTACGAATGGGTAGAAGATACAGTACCTCCAGTTAATTATACAGGGACAGGAACACCTAAAAACAATCAAGAGTTTGTTGTTGAAAGAAGAATGCACCCAACAAGTAACAAGTTTAGAAATTATTACTATTTCTGGGTACAAAACAAAACAGAACTTGAAAATATTGCAATAGATGAGCTTGGTAGACAATATGATACACTAACATTAGCAAAATATATTGCAGATCCTATAGGGTCTGGCTTGCCATTAATTAGTTTTGTAAGTAATAAGGCAATAGTTCTAAGTAATATTGCACCATTATTAAGAGAAGATGAGCAAAATTTACAAATTAACTTTAGTAGAAACTTAAATCCTGTAGGACAAAAGCATACAGCATGGAAACTTGCAAGAGAAAATGATAATAATAGTATTATACCAGACGATCTTGCAAATAAACTTATAGACAGTTTAGCAGGAACTGATGCTCTTGGTCAATCAGTACCAGATCCGCTATTAAGTGAAGTTGAAGCATATGGAGTACAGTTTAGACCAAGACAAAGCATGTTTAAAGATGTAAAAGGTGCAAGACAAGTATTACATTACACATTAAATGAAATTTTAGCAGATTTACAATTAAACACTAACTATCCTAATTGGGATAGCACATTACCTGCTAACAGAACGTATTTGGAAACTGTAAACTGGTTCGGTGTACAGTTTGTGGATGCCTCGAACAACAAAAAAGTTAGATATGACAACACATTTAAACCAATTTACAAGGTAAATAGTGTTCAAGAGCTAGATACATTACAAAGTATTCCAGATAATACTATTGTACAAGTGAAAAGTCCAAATTCTACAGTATTTTCATTACATAAGTATATTGCAAGTACCAAAACGTTTGAATTAATAACAATCCAAAATGATAATGTAAAATTAAAAGAAACTATCTTTACAGATGATACAAATAGCACATTAAGTAACGAAATAAGATTATTACTACATGCTCTTAAAGATAATGTGTTTGAAGGTACAAATTTATGGAATAAATTGTTCTTTGCACTACTAAAATATGCAATTACAGAACAAAAACAATTAGATTGGGCATTTAAAACAAGTTATGTGTTTATAGAAAAAGAAGAAGAAGATTTAATTGAGATAAATGGCTTCAAAGTAGATAACTTTGATAAAGTTTTACAATATTTAGATGAAGTTAAACCATATTCAGCAAAAATTAGAGAATATAAAGACGGTAAGAGTCCTATTAAAGAAGTAATAGGTGTAAATGCTGTAAGCGACTTTGATAAACCTCCATATGCAGACCCTGATACAGGTACTGTAAGAGTTTTAGATGATTTCTTACAAGCAGATTCAAATATTATACAGACAAACGATGCTTACACAAAATACTTTAGTATTTCTAATAAGTCTTTAGATCCAATTAGACATAGTAATACAACTATCAAGTTTGATAGGGTAGATTACAGCCTGTTACCACACGATTATGAACCTGCAGTAAATGTTGCTACATGGACGGCTAACGCAACCTACCCACGTAACTCATATGTAGTAAACAACGGTACATACTATAAAGCAAATGTAGATATTGCAAGTACATCTACATTTAGTAGTGCAAACTGGACAGCATTAGGCAGTAATGTAAGTGTAATTCCAGTAGCAGACACATCTAACGGTGCTATTGCAAGGAATATAGTTACATTAACAGCACAAACAAATGCACAGGTACAATCAAACACAATTATAGGTGCATCTGAAAGAGCATTTAAATTTAATCCAACAATACAAGCTCAATTTACAGCAGAGCTTAATGATTATTACAGTATTACAGATTCATCTAGTAATGCAAATGTAATAAACAGTTCAGATTTACCTAGTAGTATAGCAAACATTACTACAGTTGTCAACTCTGGTGGATTAGACAAAACGTTGGCATTGGTAAAAACAGCAACAGGTGGAGACTTCCAAGGCGAAATTATTGATGGTAATTTATTTAATAGAGCTTATGGCGTAGACACAAATACATACCAATCCACAATAGGCTTTAACAGAACTGGTTGGGATAGTGATAACTTTGATGTAAGCATAGATGTTGAAAACTATGAAGGTGTATTTAATACAGCAATATCTGGAAATGAAGTATCTTTTGAAAGAGACGGAACATTATATGAAGGATTTGATGGAGTTACGTTTAAACGAGTATTATACGGTGAAGAAAGACCTCAAGAGTTAGCTCTTGTGGAACCTTTAGAAACAATTATATTTAGAGTTACATCACATAAACATTTACAAGGTAACACCAGTTTAACAGCCGCAAGTAGTAATGCTTCTACTGTAAAATACCAAATAGTAAATAACATTTATGGCGAAAATGAATTTATAAGAGTCAAACAGGATGGCACAACTACAACTACAGTGACAGCCAACCTTTATACTTACAGCGACACAATAACAGTTGCTAACGCAAGTGTATTGGAAAAACCAAAAGCAAGATTACCTGGAATAATTTGGGTAGGAACAGAAAGAATAGAATATACAAGCAGAAATGTTAATACAAATACATTATCAGGCTTGACTAGAGGAACAAATGGTACATCTAAACAAGATTGGGATATTGGTACTGAGGTTTGGAACGCAAACAGCACAGAGCAGTTTGATTCTTACCCAACTACATCTAATATTTGGTTAGATAATGGTGCAGTAAGTTTAGCAGACCTAGGAAATGCTAATGTAAGCAGTAGCACTAGTATTATGCGATTCCTCCATGGTCGTGAATAAAAACAGGGTATAACGAAGATGATAAATAGTGTTATGAAACAAGAAGGCGAAGAAATGAAAAATGAAAAACCAGAAGCAGTAAATGAACATGCTGGTATTGGTATGAACGGTCATATACTTATTCGCGATAAAGAAACAGGTGAAGAGTTAGTAAACAAAAGAAATGCCATACATTATGGTAACATGGCTAACCTAGTTGCTAATGCATTAAACAACCAGGCACAGTCATATATACATTTTATGGCTTTTGGAAATGGTGGTACTAGTGTAGATACAGCAGGTAAAGTTGTATATAAATCTCCACGTGTAAGTGAAAGTTTTGAAGCAAGTGCAGATTTGTATTCAAGGTCATATAGCAAAGTTATATCAGCCGCGGCTTCAGACCCTAGCACAGATAAAATTGAAGTTATCGCAGGTTCCTCGTTCACAGATTTAAAAATAACATGTACATTAGGTTTTGCAGAACCTAATGATCAAGATTTGTTTGACAGTAGCACAGATAATGATGGTAGTTATGTTTTTGACGAACTAGCATTATACAGTTACCCTACAGATCTTACAACTGGTATTACTACTAGTAAAATGCTTACTCATGTAGTATTTCATCCAGTACAGAAATCACAGAACAGAATTATTGAAATTATTTATACAGTAAGGATACAACTAAGTTAATAGAAGAATAATATGCCATATTCAGTAAACAATACAGATAGTAGTTTAAATTTTACAGTACAAGACGGTGTTATAGATAGTAGCACACTATCTGTTTCATTGATTGGAACTAATGCAACAAACTACGCAGACGAAATTGCAAAAAATGATGTCCAACTTTTGGAAAATTTTGCAAGTGCATCAGCACCAACGGCAGGAACAGTTTTAACAGGCCAACTTTGGTATGATAAAACAGATAATGTTTTAAGAGTTTACAAAGGACGCGATGCAAATGACTGGGTAAACTTAGAACCACTAGTAGTAGCAACAGCACCTACAAGGCTAACACCTAGAATAGGTGAAAGATATTTCGATACATCTAACAATAAATTTTATATCTATGATGGTGCAGGTTGGAAACCTACAGGATATGCAGGTGAGGAAACAAGTGCATTTTCAAGTGATAATCTTGTAAGCAATCCAACAAAGTTTGGTGCAAAAGTAAGAGCTATATTTTTAAAAGATACATCAGGTAAAGTACACCCTTGTATGGCATTGGTCCATGTAAACAACTCAACTACAAATGAATTATATGGAGGTAGCACAAATGGTGAAACATTGATGGCTATCTTCAACCATACAGAAACATTTACAGCAGACAATGTATTATCAACTTCAGAAGGTGACCAATATAATTACTATGCTGAGCTTAATGCAACAGGCGGTATAGGTGTTACAATTAATAAAGGTATGAACCTTAGAAAAGACTATATTGCAGAAGCAGTTTCCTTGGCCACAGAAGCAATTACGGCTCAAAAGGCAAATGCATTATTTGACGGTACAAATGTCATTAACACTAGTCAGTTTTACAGAGATGACATAGATGTTATACCGTCTGCAAATATTACTTACACAATTGGAGGAACTCCCTCTGGTGCGGCATCTCCAATTTACTTTGATACAGGATTTTTCCAAAGAATACAATTTGCTGGTGACCAGGCAGAAATAACATTAACAACTGATAATTCACTTAACATAGGTAGCCCAACACTAAGAGCAAACACAATTTACACATATGATGTTGTAGCAACTGACGATATTACTATTGGTGATGACTTATCAGTAGCAGGTAATTCTAACCTTACAGGCAACGTTGATGTAACAAACAATTTACAAGTTAATCAAAATATTAGAAGTAATGCAACTGTATTTGGTGCTACATTAACTGACAACACATTAGAAATAAATTCAGGAAGTATATCACAAGCAGTAAACGGTACATTTAGTGGTACTGTACAATTTGGATTTTTAAGTGATGGCACAATAGTTATTGACTCTTTTGTTGATGAAGACAATATGGCATCTAATAGTGCAACAAAAGTACCTACTCAACAAAGTACAAAAGCATACGTAGATACAGAAATTGCTACTTTAAAAAGTTATGTTGAAACACAAGATAAGGCACAAGATTTAGACTTTGGTGGAGACTCAGGTACAGGTGCAGTAATAATTGGTAATGCTACAGTAGATAGTGCATCAATGACATTTACAGGTGGAGATGGTATTACAACATCAGCAACAGGCACAACCTTAACAACAGACGTTGACAATACTGTGGTTAGAACAAGTGGTGCTCAAAGTATTGCAGGAGTAAAAACATTTACAAGCAATACAAACTTTAGTCAAGACGTAGAAATATCAGGAAATCTTAACGTAACTGGTACACAAACAACAGTAAATACAGCAACATTAAGTGTAGCAGATAATATTGTAACACTAAACAGTGATGTAACAGGAACACCTAGTCAAAATGCAGGTATAGAAGTTGAAAGAGGAAGTTCCACAAATGTACAACTGAGATGGAACGAAAGCACAGACAAATGGCAATTTTCAAATGATGGTAGCACATACAGTGATATTACAACATTCACAAACTTTAGTGTAACAACCAATAGTGCAAGTGGAAATGGTGCTTTATCATATAATAACTCTAACGGTCAATTTACATTTACACCTGCAGACACCAGTTTGAGTACTAAAGACACAGGCGATTTAGCAGAAGGATCAAGATTATATTATACAGATGCAAGAGTATTAACCAAGATACAAGCAACCACATTAACTAATTTAAATGATGTAAATTACAGCTCACCAAACAATGGTCAGGCACTTATTTACAATGGTTCTAATAGTAGATGGGAGGCAAGTACTTTGCCTTCAGGTGTTACAGAATTAGTTAATTTAACAGACGTTGTTGGTGGAGTATCAGCAAATACAGGACAAGTTTTACAAAAATTAGCAAATGGTAATTTTGGTTTTGGATCAGTAAGCACAACAAATAACTTTGCAAACAGTTTAGCATTTAATACAAGCACCGGAATACTCACAGTAGGCAGATCAGGATTAAGTGATCTGACTGCTAACCTAGACGGCAGATACGGTACAAGCACATTTAGTGGCTCATATAATGATTTAACAAATGTACCTACATTAGACAATTACAGCAGTTGGTCATTTGATACCAGCAGTAATGGTACTGATGAAACTGTTACTAGTGGAGATGTAGTAAGATTTAGTGCAGGTACAGGAATGACCGTTAATCATTCTGGTGATACCATAACATTTACAAACAGCAGTCCAGACCAAACAGTTTCTTTAACAGGGTCAGGTGCAACAACTGTAACAGGAACATATCCAAACTTTACTATTGATAGTACAGATAACAATGATAATACAGTATATACTGCAGGAGCAGGCCTAACAAAAAATACTGCCGGCTCAGCCGCAGGTGAATTTAGCCACGCAGATACATCAAGTGTAACTAACTTGACACCAACTGCTAGAACTTATGTAAAAGAACTTACATTTGATACGTATGGACATGTCACAGGTTATGATGTAGGAACTGAAACAGTAACTAATTCAGATACAAACTATTATGTAAGTGGTGCATCATTTGACGGTAGTGGTACATTAAGTTTAACCAGAAGTGGATTAAGTAACCTTACTGCCGCCATGGCGTCTGGAGACATTACTGGTGCATTAGGTTACACGCCTGGTACAGGAAACGGAACATCTAATTTTAGTGGAAGTTACAACGATTTAACTAACAAACCAACAATTCCGTCTGCTGTCACAAACAACAATCAATTAACTAATGGTGCTGGTTACATAACTGGCTACAGTGAAACAGACACTTTGGGAACTGTTACAGGACGTGGTGCAAGTACTGGCACAGCAATTAGTATCACAAACAGCACAGCGTCTACAAGTAAAACAACTGGTGCTTTAAAAGTAACTGGTGGTATAGGTGTTCAAGGAGCAGGATACTTTGGAGACGACCTTGTAGCATTTGCTAGTTCAGATGAAAGATTAAAAGACAACATCAAGCCAATAGAAAATGCATTGAATAAATTGCAAAAAATACGTGGTGTAGAATTCGATTGGAACGATAAACAAGATTTATACACTGGTCACGACACAGGTGTTATAGCACAAGAAGTCAAAGAAGTGTTACCTGAAGTTGTTACAGAACGTGAGAATGGATATCTTGCAGTAAAATACGAAAAAATGATAGGACTATTAGTAGAGTCCATAAAAGATTTAAAAGCAGAATTAGACGAACTTAAACAACAGTTAAACAAATAATGGCTATAAGATCACAAAGAAGCAACATGAGAATGAGCGAATTCAGAAACGAATTCCTAGGTACTTCTTCTGGTGAAATAAAAATGTCCGATTTAGTAAGGGAATCTGCTGTAAGTGGTACTAGAAATGCTGGCAACACGAACAGTTCGTTTGCAGGAAGATTATCTAATAGTAAATTACCTAAATATGCAGTTGGTATGTATGTAGGGAATACCACAACACCCTCAGCAGGCTCAACACCCACTTATGCAAAAACTTTTCCGAAAACTTCAACAGCCAACATGGCCTTTTCAGACTATAATGGAGTATCAAGTTCATTTCCTAGTTCAAAATGGACATTAAATGCAGGCTCAGGAGAATTATTTGGTAATTCAGGCGGCCAAACAGCCGCATACATTTCCAGAAATGTAGATTATTCGCCCACTGTAAAATTTAGTGGACCCAGTTTTGAAGAAGGTTTTGCAATACATTCTGGATATAGAGCAATGTTTACTACTTCCTATTTGCACAAAGATTTAAATGCTGTTGCTGGTCCTGGCGATGTAATGTTTTTA
>Ga0163111_10000239_pt1 | contig 32809 bp, 31 predicted proteins | sample CRUFie1St18metaG_FD_109645 | JGI IMG/M metagenome (GOLD analysis project Ga0163111, IMG submission 109645) | Marine microbial communities from the Costa Rica Dome - CRUD Field 142mm St18 metaG | ecosystem: Environmental > Aquatic > Marine > Oceanic > Photic zone | place: Costa Rica: the Eastern...
CCCCGATTTTTTCTATTATATCGTGACCAGTACTACTCACAGTAGTTGTAGCATCTGGATTAGTAGATGTCATGTGACAAGATTTACCTCTCTTGTTATAAAATATCGATTTACATTTGGGAAGTGAGGCACACGTTTTTTTACAATCGTCATGGCTTACATCTTCGTCTTCTCCTAATTCAGCATTATACGATACATCTGCTCCGAATCCTAAAGACACATACTTACCTGACATCTGTCGATAGTCGTATCTTTTGTTCGATGTAGTTTTCCAACCTGCTTCGAGACCGCTATGGTAATGACTTTCATAATTGCCATCGAATAAGTTATCTGGTGCAGAAGTGGTGTTGTTATCGTATCTTGAACCAACGGTTACTTTACTACCATCAATATTTTTCACGATATTCACACCATCTGAGTAGACTTCGATTTGTGCAATATTTAAGTATTCAGTCTTATTATCGAACCCGTACCATACATATCTTACTCCTTCAATACCTTTTCGCCCATCTTCGAGTTTCTTGATTTCTTTATCAATATCTTCACCTTTACACTTGTTCGTCACGACGTTATAACACCCACAAAATGGGTCATTTGGGTTCGCTTCGCAATATTTTGAGGCAAGTTCATCGTAAAGAGTTGGCCCGAGACTGTCATCTTCATTCGTACATAACATAGTATCGGTTTTTATCCTATCACCCTGTTTACAATGTTCTTTTGCCATTTTCTTTGCATCAGAAAACGCTCTACACGTAGAAACACCATCACCCGCTGACTTTATTCTATCATCTAATCTATCGGCTCTATCGCAATATTTTGTAGCTATACTCTCAAACATGGCTTTTCTTGGATCATTCGGAATACTAGAATTCTTTATTTCACTGTGTAAAGTTCGGATACGACCCAACTTATCACCCGTTTTAACATTGTATACACAACTTATTTCTGGGTTTATTGCATTTTTCCAATACGCATCTCCACCCGGACACGGTGTCCCTTTTTTTATAGAACCTTGATTATTATATATACCAGTTAACCATTGATCACTTCTATTTGGATTACCATTATTATCTCGACGTAAATCTAAATGAGTATTCCCCGCGCTCTCTTTATCACGCTTACCAAATACTTTTATATCTTCTCGCATTCGACCTTCATTTATATTTTCTGAAGGTATATTTATACGTACGATATTATCAGCTCCACCACCCCTTCTCCAGTATCGCCCCTTTTCGTAATCATTTTGACCTGTTTTGTTTAAGTTTCCAGGTTTATCTGATTCACCAACGAGGTAAGCTAACCCACCATTCGTACCTTTATGACCCCACGGGTGTTCAAAAACAAGGTAAGATGTATTTTTACATGATCCGCCAAGTTTTGCGGAATGATCACGGTCTACATGGTGAGCATTACTTGCTCTAAGATCTGTATCTTCCCCGTATGCTCGCATAACGCCTTTGTGAAACGAATCATCATAAAGAAATAAATTACAGGATTCGACCATTATTACTACTCTGTACTGAGATTTTTATAAATCGTCGAGAATTTTATTTAATTTATCCGTGTCACCTTCTTTAGCGGCGACCAAAACTTCACGGAGTTTATCTTCGTCACTCGTAACTTTTTTAAATTCACCATACACGAGAAAGTGCATACCACCTTCCTTTATAGTATCACCATTTTCAGTAAGGTACTGGCGGACTTTTGTTTTATCACCTTCACTCATTTCGAGTCCCGTGCGTGAGTATATCACGAATACGACGAGTAAGATCGTGACTGCGATAGTAATGTTTTTCCTGGTAAATAACTTCATCATTTAGTATAAAGTAACATTTTTTCTAGTTAAAAATATTTTGTAATCTATAGTAATATAATACAATGGGTGGTGGCGGAAGTCAATCTGTAAGACAATCTATAGATATAAAATCGACAACATCAATTCTTGAAAAGAATATACAAAAAAATACACAAAAAGTTCAGGCTGCAGCAACTGCCGCCAACAAACTTAAAGTAAAATTGGGTGATGTTGTAGGGTGTAATCTTGATTTCACTCAAAAAGCAACAGCCGATGCACAATCATCAGCAACTTCAGCCATTGAATCTATTGCAGAATCGAAGCAAGAAATTGCAAATGATATGAAGAGTAAAGTTGCGGCCGCTCTTGAAAAAACTTCAGAAGCTGGTAATTTCCAGTTCGGTGATAAATCAAATACGGAAATCGATATCAAGAAAGATATCCAGACGACAGTTGAAAATGTTTTTGAAAAGGAAAACCTCCAAAGCGTTGTTGGTAATGCAGTTGCAACCAACGAAGCAGAAATAGAAATCGCCAAATTTGATTGTACGGTTGCTGGTCAACTCGATGTTACACAAGACGCATCGGCTAAAGTTGCAGCTGCAGCCGTTATGGGTGATGTGACTAAAAAGTTAATGGAAACCAGTTCCATTGCGAAAGTGATAGATGAAGTAGACGCAAAACAAAAAACTGAAAACAAGGGGGCTGCTGATGTTGTTGATTCAGCAGGTGACGCCGCCGCTAAGGTTATTGGTGCGGCTGGTATGGCTGCATATGCACCAATTATTGCATGTGTTCTCATATGTGGGTCTATGATTATGGTCGCCATGATTATGTCACGATCAAAAGAGGGGAGAAAAGCAATGGGAGCCGGTGTTAACAAATTATCTGCAATGAGAGCAATGCAAGGTATGAAAAGATAAACAGTTTAAAGAACTTAATTTTCTTTATACTAATGATTTTAAGTATAGACGTCGGTATACGAAATTTAGCAATGTGTATGCTCGACGAAACGTCTAATCTTATTGTTCAGTGGGATGTTTCCGGTGTTCCCCCTGAACATAAAGACGGCTTATTTGTTTCTTTAAGAGACCATTTAGATGATAAACCATGGATTTTAAAAGCCGATACGGTTCTCATAGAGAAACAACCCGATAAAAATAGAAAAATGAAAATGGTTGAACACTTTCTTCATACCTATTTCGTTATACGTAACCCTAAAGCGGAAACGATCATTTACGATGCGCGTTTCAAAATACCTGATTTTGCGGGTCCCGGTAAAGCCATGTATACGAAACGTAAGAAGGCATCTATTGAGCGGTGTCAACAATTCATATGGAATAATACAGTGAATGCACACTGGATTCCTATATTCAATGCGTCTAAAAAGAAAGATGATCTTGCTGATACGGTCATGCAAGCCATTAGTTTCACGAAACGTATTGAACCTATACAAAGCGTTTCGAAAAAGTCGAAAAAACTTGTTCCTCGTAAACCGAACGAGAACCAAAAACGAACGCGGTACTCTAAATCAAATTTAGCGTACATTTATAAGAATAAAACCGAACTCGAGGTTCTCGAAAATAATAAACGGTTCATGAAAGATCTTAAACGGTACTATAAAAGTATAGACGATTTAGTTAAGGATCTAACGGTCGTATAATGAATTATATCTTTTCATGACCTCATCCAATTTGAAATTTTCATAATTCATATCCGGATGATTTAAATCTAAACAGTGTACGTTCTTAAAAACGTCTGGTGTTATATTTTTCAATTCCCAATATACATCTAACATAAATTCACCGACGTGTTCGGTTTCGATTGTGTTTCCGACCATTATAGGTTTAAAATCTCTAACTATATTAGTTGGGTATTTTTTAGATGCAAAAATATTAGTATAAATGTAATCGTCTCTCATTTTTTCTATAGGTATTAAACCATTTGGTAAGACGTAAAAAAAGTTCCAATCGGGTAACATTTTAAACATATCGTCTATATCTAAATCATTATTTACCCTATAAAAATTATCGTATTCGAACTGAATCATATCAACGGGTATATCTTTTAGACCCTTCAAAACTGCTAAATCGTGTCCATCCGTATCGATTTTCAGAAAGTTTATACTCGAAATGTTATTTTTTTTACAATAATCATAAAGTGTATTATCTGTATCATTTAATCCATATTTATTAACGGTGACGTTTTCGGAATCATAATTAACTTCCTTCTTATACATTGTATACTCGTTTGTGTTTTCCCAACTCTTACCAGATGGTTTAAAAACAGGATCAAATAAGTGTAAAGACATATCTTCATTTATTTCACTTGGAAATACAGAACCAGTTGCACCCACGTCAAAAATACACGCACCGGGTGTATTTTTGATGATAGATCTTAATAATTCTAACTCACCGTTTACATTATGGTTACAGCATATTCTGTAGCTAAAATAAGGTAAATTATATTTTTTTTCTTTATCTTTTACGGTTATGATTTCGTCTAACCGTGGCTCCATGATATATTAATATTATTCCAAAACTTTAACTATCGTAAATTCTTATCGGCCGTATAATATGTCTTCCCTTTAACAACAAAACTGTGTACGCGCGCATACGCCCACGCTTGTGGGCTCGCACCTGGTCGGTGTCCCGTTCGCCACGCGGCTAATCCACGATCGTACACTGTTTTTAAAGTTTTTAATGGTATACCCGTTACTTTGGATATATCTTTCAGTTTTGTTACACCCGGATACCTTTTACGGAACTTCGAGGTATAACTCGATGTTATCGTTTCAACTTTTTTATCTGTTTTGAAAGGTGTATAGTCTTTTTTCAACATCTTTTTGTACCTCGATTCAACGTTTTTAAGTGTACTTAGTCCCCTGAAATACTTGAGTGGTGCATATATTTTACCCTCACTTTTACGAAGTTGGGTAATTTTTTTACGAATATCGCTCTCGGATAACATCTTAAAGATTATGACCGTAGTTACAATAAATGGAGAAAAAAGTACTCGATCATGGTTTCGTTAGACTCGTGGATTATATGCCGAGAGAAAATCTTGATACGTCAATTGTTCAAGCCGCCCGGGTTTCTTACGGAGAAGGTACGACGACATCGAGAGGTGATGCGGGTCTTATTAGATATTTAATGCGTCATTGGCATAACACGCCATTCGAAATGGTTGAGTTTAAGTTTCATATCAAAATGCCTATATATATTGCTCGTCAACACATGCGACACAGAATGGCAAGTGTAAATGAATACTCGGCGCGATATTCCATAGTTCCAGAACAATATTATAAACCGGAAGTTTTACGTGGTCAGTCAAAGGTAAACCACCAAGGTTCGGAAGGTGAAATTGATATTAACACTGATCGTGAAAATGCGTTAAATAAACACTTTGATAATTCGTATGAAATATACAAATATCTACTCGATGACGGTGTGTGTAGAGAACAAGCAAGAGGTACACTTACCCAATCGACATATACTGAATTTTACTGGAAAATAGACTTGCATAATCTCATGCATTATCTTCGTCTAAGAATGGAACTTGGTGCACAAAAAGAAATTAGAGATTACGCCGAAGCTATTTATGAACTTGTGCAACCACTGGTACCGATTACCATGAAAGCATTTATGGATTTTAGAATGAATGCAATCCAGTTATCAGGACCGGAAATTGAAGCTATCGCAAATGGTACACCAATTGAATCTGTAGGTGAACGTCGAGAATTTGAACAAAAGTTACGACTGTTGGGTCTCGATAAAAAATGTTAGTAATATATAAGTAATATAATGTTTTCACTTTCGAATGTAACAACGACGTTTGCTTCCACACAAAAGAAATTTAAGAAGTTTGGTAAAAAACTTCGTAAACAAAGAGATGGAGAAGTTGACGGTATAAAAGAAAAAATAAATGACATCGCCAAAGATGAAATTGAAAGAACTAAAAGTTTATTTGAAAAACATAAAGATTTTTTCAAAGATAATAAAACCTCTGTCACACCTGCGTCAGAAACGACCGCTATTGATTTTTACGAAAAGCCCTAAATGCTAAATCTAGACTTAACAATGTTAATAATATAGACACATCCTTGTAATTTTCCAACAAGTTACCTGCAAAAACAGCCAATAAAACACTGTATTGTACGTACCTCATTTCTCGCCGCGTTTTTTCCATAGATCGTCTCATGGATGCACGTGATTTTTCCATACTCAGAAGAGCTGTACTTATATTTTTTACACGGTTTGGCATTTCTGTCGCTGTTGAAAATATACTTCCTATATCTATAGCATCAGAAACCTGTTCCTTAAGTATAGGTTCAAGATATTCTATATACGTAAAATCTGGATCAAGTTTTACACACGTTCCTTCAATCGTTGAAAACGTTTTTGCAAGGTATACGAAAGCCGTTGGTATAATAAATGGTTTCTCTTGTGCTAGTTTTAGAAGATTTTCATCGTTTAGTATCTCATTTTTTATGTTTTTTCCATCGAGTGTTTCTAAATAGTTAAGTGTTGTTTTAAAAAAGAGCTCTATATCACTCGTATCTGATGTTGTTGGTAAAATTACTTCTAACCGTATAAGAACATCAACAATACCTTTCGTATCCCTATTTATTATATGTATAAATAGTTCATTAAATCCTTGTCGCATTTCATCTGAAATCTCTATAACCAAACCAAAATCGTAAAAAACAAGTTTACCATCATTCGAAAAACCTAAATTACCTGGGTGTGGATCTGCGTGGAAAAATCCTTTATCCATTGTCTGTATCACGTAAGAATTTATCAGTGCTTCACATACTTTTTTTCGATTAACTTTTGAGTCGGATATATCGTATAGTTTTTCTGAAGGAACATATTCCATAACTATCATATCAGGTGTACACAATTGTTCGTGCACTTTAGGTATTTTCATCCAATCTATTTTTTTGAGAGATTTCCTAAATTTTTTCGCGTTTTTTGTTTCCTGTTCATAGTCAGTTTCAGCCAATAAATAATCAATAGATTCATCGAGAACATACCCCGTATTTGTACCTGTGTCTATACCAACGTTTTCTAAGAATGTAACGATTTGCTTAATATTATCAGTATCACTTTTCATTATTTCGTATATTTTAGGTCGTCTAAGTTTAACAACAACTTCTTTACCATTTTGTAAAGTTGCTTTATGAACTTGTCCTATACTTGCAGACTTGAATGGTTCGTGTTCAAAATATGAAAATGTACCCGAATTTACGTGTGTTTCAATCATGTTTACAATCGTGTCTCTATCTATTGGTGGTACATCATCCTGTAAAGATTCTAATTCTCTCGTAAATTCTAAAGGATATAAATCAACGCGTGAAGATGCGATCTGTCCCAATTTTATAAACGTAGGACCGAGTTCAATAATCTGTTCCCTCGTCCATGCACCAAACTTTACCTGATCTTTTTGAAATTGTTTCCGTATCAAAAATTCACCAGCAAACTTCCACGTCCTAGTTTTATGTTTTGATGGTGGCTTTATTAAAATAGGTTTTAATGCACATAGTGCCATCTTACATTATACTATGAAAATTTTTTCAAATAATATTTGTGTGTATATATAAATGCGAGTTCACGTAATAGGTGCCGGACCAACCGGTATGTCAGTCGCATGGGAAATACTCAGATCAACAGACCATGAGGTTACAATATATGATCGTAAAGAATCTGCAGGTGGGTCATGGTGGGAACCATCTGGGGGTAAACGAGATTTACACGCACATAGAATTGTTTTTGATAATGCATTCGTAAACACGAATAGTTTATTTGAAGAAATGGGTATTGAATGGGATGATATGTTTCAGCCAGCTAATACCGATGTATATAAAACAGTATTTAAAAATCTTAAACCGGTAGATTATTTAACTTTATCGTCACTCGCGGTACGTGTTTTGGCACAACCTGTAAAGTACAAGCGTATAAGTCTCAAAGATGCACTCGGTGAACTTTCCGAATCAGGTGAAAAATTACTCAAAGCTTTACCTTTAATAATGGACGGAGTTGTTTGGCAAACCATGTCAGCATTTGAATTTGTAAAGAGTTTTGATCACGTGGGTCTATCTAAACAATATGTTCAAAAGGTTTCGGGTAAAATCATGTCTGACAAAATGCAAAAGGCACTCGTAGATAAGGGTGCTACATTTATGTTTGGTCGAGATCTTGAAAAAATATATTATAAAAAAGATGGATATGAAGCTACTTTTACAAACAAAACAAAAATAAAAGATGATATGCTTGTTTTATGTATAGATAATAGTAAAGCTTTACAACTCGTAGGTGAGAATTGGGGTAAAGACACACTTAAAAAAATTGGACCGAGTACGTACGGATGTATTAATATTTTATTAGATTATGATCAGAAAATTCGTTTACCTAAAAGTGATTTAGAATATGCTATGGAAACCGAGTTTAATTTACAACCCGTAGTCCTTAGTGACGAAAAAACAGTTTCGTGTGTTATATGTAATCTCAATGAAAAAGTTTTATCGACCGACCCAGAAACCCTTAAAAGTGAAGTTATTAAACAATTATGTGTACCAAAACCAGCAGGTATTCGTATAGGGTGGGGTTCATATTGGAAAGATGGAAAATGGTCGTTTGAACAATCATCAGGGGTTTTGAGTTTATACGGACAAGTTCCATTTTACGGAGAATCTTCTAAAGTTGCTTTATGTGGTATGATGTCTGAAAGAAAAACACCCTATTCGAGTATAGAAGCCGCTATAGAAGTAGGAAGATCATTTTGTCACGAAACATTCGAAACGAGAAGACCATTACAACCAGTTTTAATTACACACGTTTTATTCATACTTATAGTTTTGTTTCTTATTATAATATATACACGAAAAGAATGATTCTACCTGTAACTTCAACTGTTTATGAACCAATGTATGATTACAATGAAAAAAAATATATTAGAATATCCTTACCCGATAAAGTAAGAGACTATATCAGAGAATTACACGAACATAAAACGGGTATTGTTTTATTTCCCCAAAAACTAGACGACCCACTCGAAGGTAACGTTTTAAAAGTAAAAGTTCCATTTAGATATAGACGAGTCATGTGTAATGTTGATGGAGATACACCCGTTCAATCACTTAGAAAAGGTGATACGGTTCTCACTGAAATTCAATTTAACGGTGTTTGGAATGCTCATGATCATAGTGGGTATTCGTGGATATTGAAGTATATAAAGTATAAAAACTAAGAATAAGAAATGAGTCTTACACGCTCGGGATATCTCACAGGTGAGACACCGGAAATAAAGAAAGAACTCACGGTACGTGCCGTTGTAAATACAGAGTTCGGGTTTCCGCCGCCTCCCTTTAAGGTATTCAGAAAAACAAAAACAGGTATATGTGTTCCCCGATTTTACGGTGAAGAAAAGTTTGGTAAAGCGAAAGAAGATCGTCGTCCTAATCCAGTTAAAATATCTTGTAAATTTAATGGAAAACTCCGTGATGAAACACATCAAAATGATGCTTTGGCAGCAGCAATTAAATCTGGGCACGGCGTTCTCTCACTTCCTTGTGGCTTTGGGAAAACGACAGTATCCTTGGCCATAGCGTGTAAACTCGGGTACCGAACCATGATTGTCGTACATAAGGAGTTTCTAGCAAATCAATGGAAAGAACGTATTCAACAATTTTGTCCAGGTGCCACTATAGGTGTAGTACAACAGAATAAATTAGAAACTGATTGTGATTTTGTCATTGCTATGCTCCAATCACTTTCTTTAAAAGAGTATTCGTTTAATGATTTCGATACTATTGGTACACTTATCGTAGACGAAGCGCATCATATATGTGCAAAGGTATTTTCACAATCTCTTTTTAAAATATGCCCTAAACACATTTTTGGACTCTCGGCAACACCGACCCGTAAAGATGGTCTTACTAAAGTTTTACATTGGTTCATGGGACCAACATTCTTTGCAATTGAACGTGAAAATCAGGAACAGGTCGAAGTGTTTCCAATTGAATATAGATGTCCACGTTTCCAAGATCCACCGCCGTGTACACGATTCGGTAAACTTTCATTAGCGACCATGATTACCGAACTTACAGAAGACCGTGAACGGAACATCGTTATAGCAAAACTTATAAAAAATATTGTTAAGGGGACACGTCAAGTTCTCGTATTAAGTGATCGTCGACATCATTGTGAAGTACTCCACCAAAGTTTCAAGAAAACGTCGGGACTCTATATGGGTGGTATGAAAGAAGTTGATTTAGCTGAATCAAGTAAAAAACAGATCATATTTGCGACGTTTAGTCAAGCACACGAAGGTCTCGATATACCTTCACTCGATACGGTTATACTTGCGACCCCTAAGTCTGATATTGTACAATCAATTGGACGTATTATGCGCGAAACACATGGTAAAAAGAACAATCCACACATTTATGACATGTTCGACCAGTGGTCTATATGTCACGCCATGTATAATAAACGTCTCAAAGTGTATCGTCAAGGTGGTTTTAAAATACCAAAGCAAAAATCCGAAGAACCTACTGATTTCACTAAAGGAAAATGCCTCATTTTACCATGAAAATAATCATTCGTATTTATAAGAATGGCTGGTTGTAATACAGGTCGTAATATACAAAAGTATAAAGGTGCTGGTGCATCCACACTCCAGGATGCTTTAGAAAATAGTAACGTAGCTACATTAGATATAAATCTCATATCCGGTGCCGTATATATTGGTGATGGTGGTGGGTTATCAAATATAAATGCGAGTGCTGTTGCAGGTAATTTACAAGCAGTTACGGATAATTCTGCGACTACAACAAACAAAATTACACTCACGAACGGTGTAACTTCTTTAGAAACAACCGGTAACGTTCTAATCACGGGAAATGTAACCGCGGGTAATTTTTTGGGTGACGGTGGTACACTTTCTAATATTGCCGCAAGTAAAGATTTTCAAGAAGTTACCGATTTGGGGGCAACTAGTTCGAATAAAATTACATTAACAAATAGTGTCACGTCTTTAGAAACAAGTGGTAATATAGAATTGGGGCATGCGTCGGATACAACAATAGCACGTTCGGGTCCAGGTAAAGTAACGATTGAAGGTGATGAGATACGAACGGGGACGGTCCCGATTTCAAAAGGTGGAACGGGTACAACATCCGCTTCAGCGGCTGCAACAGCTCTAGGATTAGGAACGGGAGATTCACCACGATTTACAGCTATAGAACTAGGAAACGCATCAGATACTACATTAGCACGTTCGGGTCCAGGTAAAATAACGATTGAAGGTGATGAGATACGAACGGGAACGGTTCCGATTTCAAAAGGTGGAACGGGTACAACATCCGCTTCGGCGGCTGCAACAGCACTAGGATTAGGGACAGGAAATTCACCACAATTTACAGCTATAGAACTAGGAAATGCATCCGATACTACACTAGCGCGTTCTGGTCCAGGTAAAATAACGATTGAAGGTCAAGAAATACGAACGGGAACGGTTCCAGTTTCAAAGGGTGGTACGGGTACAACTAGTCTAAACAACTTAATAACCATGGGTACACATACAACGGGTGATTTCGTAGGAACTATAACTGGAGGTAACGGTATTACGAGTTCGGGGGGAACATCTGGTGAAGATACTGATCATACACTATCCATCGATGCAAAAGCAAACGGTGGTTTGGTTTTTGAGAACAATAAACTTGCGGTCAATCTAGGTGCATCCGCGATAACAGGTACTTTAGCAGTAAGTGATGGTGGTACGGGTACAACTAGTCTAAACAATTTGATAACAATGGGTACACATACAACGGGTAATTTTGTACAAACTATAACTGGTGGTAATGGTATTACAAGTACAGGTGCGACATCCGGAGAAAACGTAGCACACTCATTATCTGTTGATACAAAAGCAAACGGTGGTTTAGTTTTTGAGAACGATAAACTTGCAGTCAATCTAGGTGCATCCGCGATAACAGGTACTTTAGCAGTAAGTGATGGTGGTACGGGTACAACTAGTCTAAACAATTTGATAACAATGGGTACACATACGACGGGTAATTTTGTACAAACTATAACTGGGGGTGATGGTATTACAAGTACAGGTGCGACATCCGGAGAAAACGTAGCGCACTCATTATCTGTTGATACAAAATCAAATGGCGGTTTGGTTTTTGAGAACAATAAACTTGCTGTTAAACTAGATGCTAGTTCTATTACGGGTAAGCTTGCCGCAAGTGATGGTGGGACGGGAAATGACAGTTATACAACTGGACAAATACTCGTGGCTAACGGTACGACGTCTCTAACGAAACTTACACCTGGTCCATCCGGACACTTTTTAAAATCACAAGGTGCTAATAACGCGCTTGTATGGGCGAGTGTAGCCGATGTAGGTTCGGCAACACCTGGTTCACTTATCATGGGTGATTATCTAACGGGTGGTCCTCACACCGGTGAATCTAATACAACAATTCATGTAGATGGTACCCCGACAAATACAGCGAATACAGTGGTCGTGAGGAATCTTTCGGGTGATATAGCCGTCTCCGGTTTAACTGCTACTACTATTCAATTGGGACATGCATCGGATACAACATTAGCCCGTTCAGCGGCAGGTAAAGTAACGATTGAAGGTCAAGAAATACGAACGGGAACGGTTCCGATTGCAAATGGTGGTACGGGTACAACTAGTCTAAACAACTTAATAACTCTGGGTACACATACAACTGGTAATTATGTAGCATCTATAAATGGAGGTGCTGGTATTACGGCTGGTGCAGCTTCCGAAGGTGGAACGCCCAGTGTATCCGTAGACCTAAAACAAAGTGGTGGTTTGGTTTTTGAGTCCAATAAACTTGCTGTTAAACTAGATGATGGTAATATTACGGGTAAGCTTGCCGTAAGTGATGGTGGTACGGGTGCAACTACCCTGGACAATTTGATAACTCTGGGTACACATACAACTGGTAATTATGTAGCATCTATAACTGGTGGTAATGGTATTACGGCTGGTGCAGCTGGCGAAGGTGGAACGCCCAGTGTATCCGTAGACCTAAAACAAAGTGGTGGTTTAGAGTTTAATGGTGGACAAATGCGTGTTAAAATAGACGATTCGGATATTAATGGGGTATTACCCGTTGCCAAAGGTGGGACGGGAATAGCTGGGGGTTATAGTGCAGGTGATATACTTTATGGCACAAGTTCTACTACAACGCTCAGTAAATTATCTCCGGGTACAGGTAATGTAGGTAGTTTTCTTAAACTTGGAAACGGAAATGTACCTGAATGGGCTACTGTCAGTAGCAGTGGTGGTAATTACTGGACACAGAACGGTAGCATTGTATACTATAATAGTGGTAACGTCGGTATTTCAAATGCGGCACCAACGCATACACTCGATATAGGATCAAATGTTTCCGTAATAGACGATGGTGTAGATAAACTTTATATAAGAGGTAATGTGTATTCGACCAATGATATAATTGCGTTGGGAACGGTACACACCGATATTTTAAAAGCTAAAGATGCTTTTATAAAAAATACAACTGTCGTCGCAGAAAGACCAACACGCCAAGTTCGGTTAAATTAATTCTAATTTAATATTAAATGAGTCAGGAATTTACAAGTTATGTAGGTACGGTCCACTCTTCTATATCAGGTTCATCTGGAGACTATTTAGCTACCAGTATATCATTAAATTTTGAATCAGATAGAATAGCTTTAAGTACAAGTAATGTTTCAAATTATACCGGTAGAGTTGAAATTCACGATTATAGTGCATCGTATTGGGTAAAAATTTTTAGTTTATCAGGACCCGATGGTACAAATTCAAGCTTTGGACATGAAATTTCTCTTAACTGGAGTGGAACGCGATTAGCTGTATCAGCTTACCAAAAAAACAAGGTATACATTTATGATGCAACGGGAACTGGATCTAACGTATGGTCTTCGTATGTTTCTAACACATTAAATACATCTTCTTTATCATTATCAAGTGGAGATGAATTTGGTTACTCTATATCTTTAGCACAAGATGATGGTAATAGAATTGCTGTAGGTGCACCAGGGGAAAACAAAGTCTATGTTTACGAATACGATAGTGCTAATAGTAATTGGGGGTCTGGACCCGTTTGGTCAATTGGAGATACTGGTATGAAAAACCTTGTAGCTAAAACTGTAGATACAAGCGGAAACGCAACTGCTTATCTACACTTACATAATGTAAGTAATAGATTTGGTCACAAAGTAAGATTATCTGCATTTGGTAATTATTTAATCGTAGGTGCACCCGGAACTATTGCTAGCATTAATTCTTCAACCGCATACGACCCTCATACGAGTACAAGTCCTTATTCAGGTACAGGATATACAAATCAACGTCAAATAGGTAACGTTAGATGTTTTACGAACGATACTAGTACATGGGCTTCGGGTACTACTCAATATGGACAAAGTATTCTTGGTAAAGCGGGTACTGCCATTGGTGACAATAATCAACCTGCATTTGGGACATCGTGTGATATATCCACAAATGGTAATAAAATAACCGTCTCTTCACCATATAAAAAGGTATCAACATTAGGTGATGCAGGTCAGATAGATACATATCTCATAAACGATGATCTTGATACGTGGTTATCCGTATCTACATCTATAGCAGGTTCTAAGAGTGCTCAAAAACTCGGTATGAATCTTCGTTTAGATTTTGCGGGTGAACGCTTAGCAACCGGTGATTTAGCGACTACTAACCAGGAAAGTGCATATTATGGGGGTATATCACTTTACGCTTTAGATTTTGGTACAGATAGATGGTACGATATAACACCACCAATTCAATTACATAATTGGCCTACGGTAGGAAGTAACGATTTTAACCCTTTAGATATAACAAATGGCAAAATAATAGCTATTTCTGACCCAAGGGATCCACCTGGAAACTCACAAAACGCGGCGGGGAACAGTGGTAAAGTTGTTTTTTATCAATTTCCTCTCACAAATGCGTTTCAAGGTAACATGTCGATCGGTGGATATTTAAAATGTGAAAACCTTTATGTAGGTGCGAATGATAATTCCAGTAATACCGATCATTCCATACCAAATAAAAGAATATCGTTTGGTGGTACCATTAAAGATAATTCATACGAAGAAACGTATATAGAAAACCGTTCAGTTGATGGAGCTGGTAAATCTGAACTTCTTTTATATAAAAGAAATGATATATGGGATAAAGCAGGTGGTAATCCTCATAGCACCAACTCTGCAAATATGGTAGATGATTCTATAAGAATAAAAGCCGCAGAAATTTGTTTAGATTATGAAGATACAAATTTACACGGCACTACCCCGAATGCTTCGGTTAGAAACACGCGGTTTAGAATGAATAGGGGTGGTCAGGTAGCTGTAGGTGATAGTTATCATAACAACGCGTCTCATATAATTTCACCTTTTGACATCAACTGTAGATCTTATTTCTGGACCATGGTAAATATTGGAAACAATACAGCTAAACCCGTCGGGCGGGTCCCATCAATAGACACGAATAATGAACGTCTATTTGAAAATCAGGGTTTTTCACATAGTCCAATTGGTGGAGGTAAATATGGAACTCAACAGTTCGAGCGTAGAAATGTAAATTCACAAGTATGGGATTCACAAGAATATGGATTCTACTTTTCACAAAGCAATGCAACGATTTACTCGGCATACCACCCAGGTAATTGGCATAGCTCGAGCTTGGGGTTTTCGTGTTGGATAAAATTGAACGATACACCGGCTAACTGTTCGGGTGTATTAATGTGGTGGGGTGAAGATCACCATAGAGCGGGAACAGTATATAAAGGTGGACAGATAAAATTAGTATCGGGTGGTTTATCAATCGAATATGAACCAAATTCAGCTAATGCTTTATCAGTTTCTTATACATTCGAACAGGATACGTGGTACCAAATTAGAGGGTTGGTACCCGCTGAAAATGCACATCCATCGTTAAGCGCTGCAATTACTGATTTTCCTGCTATACAAATAAATGGTGTAAGTCAAACAGTCACCGGTCCCGGTGAAGGTGGTGCAGCACACGCATCTGCATATACTAGTGGTACCGGTTGGGATGACTCTTCATACGGGTTTGGATCAGCTTTGACATACTCACGTGACGGTAATGGAAATATCACTCGTGATAATAGTTATTACCAAAATACACCCAACGTAAACGGTGATCATAATAATGGTGTGAAAAATTGTTGGATAGCACTAATGTCTATAGGTGATGGTGGTGGTCATGCTCATCCAGATAGTCATCATATCTTCCCGGGTGAATTGTTAACAGTTGCTGGTACGACTACAATCGGAAGACATTTAGGTATAAGACAAAATATACCACAATACCCATTAGATGTAACTGGCGATATTAACTTAACAGGTGATTTAAGAATTAACGGGGTCGCACAATCGTTTGGTGGTGGTGGTGGTGGTGGTGGTTCCTCCGTAGAAAGTGACGCATCTTATTTTTATGTTATAGTACAGAATAGTAAGTTTGGAATAGACGGTACTCAACAACCAACACTAACGCTATATAGGGGTGTTACGTATAGATTTGATCAATCTAGTAGTACGAATGGATCGCACCCGTTTAGAATATCAACCACTGCTGAAGGTGGAGATGCACCGGGGACAACTTATAACGGTACAAACGGATCCTCGGGGTCGTATCGACAATACATTGTACCTGACAATGCACCCAATACCGTGTATTACAATTGTTCGAATCACACGGGTATGGGTGGTACTATAAACATTGTATCTGGAATTACCAATACAAGTGGTCTAGTAGCATCAAACGTGTTTATGCAAAACAACGTAGGTATTGGAACAAATTCACCAAAGGCACAACTACATGTAAAAAGAGAAGGATCAACCGGAGAATCTAATGTATATATACAGTCATACAGTGATAGTACAGGGGATCGGGCAGCTTTGTTTCTAGGTACACCACATCAAAATAGTACATCTGCCCAACCCAAGTGTGCTATAATAGCAGACACAGTTGGTTGGAGTCGCGCAGATTTACACTTTTGTGTTGAAACAACGGCAAATAATGGTAGCGCGTATAGGGCGAGTACGTCTAACTCGAGAATGATGATAGATGGTATAAGTGGTTATGTTGGTATTGGGACAACCAATCCAACACAAGCAAAGCTTGTCGTGTCAGGCGTGGCTAATCCAGTATCTACGGCATATTCATATTTAAATTCAGCTGGTGTAGGGAACACTGGTGGTAACCAATACTCCGCCTATTATTCTATATACGCAAGCGGAAGAATTGCGTCTTCAGAGTTTAATGCGTTTTCTGATAGTCGAATAAAAAAGAATGTGGTTGATATAAACGATAGTTCTGCACTCGACAAAATTCGTAGTCTCAAACCAAAAATATACAATTATATAGATGAAAAACAAAAGGGGACCAGTAACGTATACGGTTTTATCGCCCAAGAAGTTGCGAACGTTTTACCGTACGCGGTTACGGTAGGTGAAGGTGATATTCCAAATATACTTACGAACTCAAACGTAAGTGTTACGAGTGATAGTAACGTACTCGAACTTCGTTTGGATACCACTGTTGAAGGTTTAAGTTTATCGAATACGTCAAATATAAATATTACGACTGATAATGATCAATACCTCACCGTACCTGTACTCTCATTTTCGGGAAGTAATGTCATAACAATACAAAATAGCGATAAGTTTACTAATGTTACTGGTGCATATATACACGGTGAACATATTCAGGACTTTAATAGTTTAAATAAAGATGCTATATGGGCAGTTTCAACTGCGGCTTTACAGGAAGTAGATAAACAATTAAAGGTTGAAAAAAAGAAAGTTTCGACGTTAGAGACAGAACTTGCCAAACTATTAGCGCGTGTTACAGCGCTCGAAAACAACTAATTTTTTTTACCATTCTGGAAAATGTCAAAATGGTAGAAAGTTTACTTTACTTACTTTCGTGATGGGAGTGTATCCATGATTGCTAAGGCGATAACACCCGCAATAAAGAACAAAACAACATAATTACACTCCGTATCTTCTCCTCTACCAGTAGAATTTTTACTTTTCTCCTGGACTGGGACTGATACTTCTCGTGAAGGTCTCGGCCTTTCAATAGGATCTTCGTCTAATGGACAATACCCTATCATATACTATATTTTACAAATTAATTTCGACCGATTTTTTCTTTTTCCCTCTTTTAGCTTTGGTCTGAGTAACTTTAACTTCACGCAATTCTCCATCACCACCTCCTTCGACATCACCTGGTGTTGGTGCCTCGGCGATATCAGAAATATCGTCATCGTCATCATCGTCTAATACAACTGGTTCTTGAGCTGGAATACTTGTTGTGTTCATGGGTGGTGTTGGTGGCATCATAATGTTACCCATGAGACTGGAAATATCGAACCCTGGACCTTGCATTTCGTGTTTACCATCACTCGAAGGTTCGGAACCTTGTTGTGATTTTGGTACTGTATTTTGTACTGCAGACATCATGTTTTGAACCAGTCCTGGATTTTGTTTAATCACATCATTCATGTTTGGCATAACTGATTTGAACATACTATTCGTCAAATGAAACATCATCGCTGAGCCTCCGAGCATCATAATCAATTTGATTTCTGGGGCGACGTGCATTTTAGATCTATATTTTACGTATAATTCTTCGAATACTTCATCGTAATCGTCGACGTTTTCCATAACGTTTTCAGACCACCCGTCAAGTTGAATCTCGAATGGGTTATACTTCTTATTCATAAACTCGAGGCCTGTCGTACACGCAATAAGCATACGTCTTGAAAACTTAATTGATTTGTCTACATCTATACTATATGTTATTCGTTTTACTTCGTTTCTAAGTTCGTCTATAGGGGAATAAGCATTCAAACGCTTGTTCACAGTAAACCCCTTTTTTTCCAATCGTCCAAGTTTGTTCACGAGATCCGCTTTCTCTTCGTCAACCGTCTTAAAACCTGGTGATGGTTTTTCTTCCTCTTCCTCCATCATATATCCACCCTCGCCACCACCGTACTCCATCTCTGGTTCATCGTCATATTCGTGATAATCAAGTGGTGCTTCTGGTGGAGGTACAGATGGTTGTGCTTGTTTATTTGGATTAGCAAACGAATCAATATCTTCCTGAAAAACTTGTGGTTTTGGCGCTGTAAATTGTGTTTTCATTTGAGAAATTTGTTTTTTCACAGGCTGACGTCGAGGAACATCAATTTCAATTTCGTTCATCAGGGCCTGTTCATTATCATCAAGTTTCATGACATTCGTATTTTTACGATCAAGAATAATTTCACCGTCCATTACTATTACTCTTTATATTGAAACTATTCTAATCTCTTTAACGCACTTTATAAAAAATGTTGATTCAATATAAATGAAACTTAACGCCACCAACAGAAACACGATCAAAGCTATCGTCATCATCATCGCAGTATTGTGTGTTCTCACAATGTTCCGTACCAGTGGATACCAGGGTAAAGATGTCGAAATCGAAACCGTCAATACGGGTTCGCTCTTCGATATCCCATCGACTCAAGAATGTTTGGGTGATGCATACTATTCCGACAGTAAAGGTGGTGTATGTGACGGCCAAAAACTTGTTCGAGAACAAGCGGCTTACAAGATGAAGTAAAATCTCCAGTATATATAAATGGCTTTAGTGACTAGTCAGTCCACTTTACCCGATTTCGAATATGAACACCATACCGTCATTCTTGATAACTTGGATCATGGTTCAGATAACACAGAATTTACACTTCATTTACCAAAACCCCTAGAAAATGTTGTCCAGGTGCAATTACTTGCTGCGAGTATTAACACGAGTGATGATGATCAAAGGTGTATACACATCGGTATAGAACAACTTAAAACCAATTTTTCACAACGTGGAAAAAAGGACCTTGAAGACGCTGATGATAATCACCTTAACGGTGTTTTTGGTACGATTATATGTGAACACACACTACACGCCGCAAGTAGTGCTAAAAAAGCGGTATTCTTCAGAAATGAATACCCAATTATTCAACAATATTATAACCCAATTCGTAAACTCGATAGGTTAACTTTTAATTTAGATAAACAAGATGGTACCACAGCCGCATGTGGGGATGCAATTTTTATTTTTAAATTTGTGTGTAAGAGAAGAAACGTATCCTATTAATTATTTCAGGGCGTCGTGCACTTGTATTTTTAACCTTTTCTTATTATAAATGTCATCTGGTATTGTTCAACTTATAGCAATTGGTGCTCAAGACGAACACATTATGGGCGAACCAGAAATATCTTTTTTTACGTCAACGTTTAAACGACATTCTAACTTTTCACAATCCGTTGAAAAACAAACTATTCAGGGAGATGTGAAAGCGAATTCTATGTCATCTATTCGTTTTGATCGAACAGGTGATATGTTAGGGTATACATATCTAACAATTGATAATAATACACAGGCGCTTGATATCCAGAGGTGGGATACACTCATAGATAAAGTTGAACTTCTTATCGGTGGACAAGTTATTGATACACAAGATGCTATTTTTACAGAAAAAATAGCAATCGATACGTTTGCAACAAACGTTTCAAAAAGTGCGAATGGTACACATCCAGGTGTAAGTGCTCGCTCTTATTTCTATCCATTTAGATTCTTCTTTTGTGAGGGTGCACAATGCGCTTTACCCATAGTGGCTTTACATTACCATAACGTCGAATTACGTATACATTGGGGACCAAATGCGGGTAACTATAATTTTGAGTGTTATTCAAACTATTATTACCTCGATAATGAAGAACGCGGTAACCTTGTTTCACGTAACCATAATTTAATTATTACACAGGTTCAAAAAAGTATTCCTTCAAATGAACTTTCACAGGAATTGACATTTAATCATCCGGTCAAATATCTTGCATCTTCGGATACAACGACCGAAGGGGCATTAACGTCAACAACCAATAGAATAAAGGTTGAAATAAACGGTTTAGATATAGGTAATTTTAAATGGGCGAAACCACACTTTATAGACGTTATGAACTATTATCATACAAATTTTGTTACGTCCCCCGATTTTTTCTTATACTGTTTTTGCTTATCGACGAGTTCACTCCAGCCGACAGGAACGCTCAATTTTAGTCGATTAGATTCTGCAAAGATAGTCAGTCAATCCATGATCATTAGTGATCCTATATACGCAGTCAACTACAATATACTTCGTATTGAAAATGGTATGGCTGGTCTTATCTATGCAAATTAAAATACATACTTATATTAAATGGTTAAAAACTTACCGACCATCGAGCGGTCTACCAAAATCCGGTTTGGTAAACATGCTTCGGATGACCAGGCTGAAAACACCGTTGTTTTTAATGCTTCAGATTCTGTTATTAATGCGATCAACGAAGGTTCTATATATATGGCACCACTACGCGTTGCTGAATTAGCGGGTTCTAATCTTGTAGGTTATTCCGCAACTACAAAAGAAGTTGTTGATTCAGGTGTTGCAACCGAACTTTTAGGTGGTGTTACTTTAGATAGTGCAGCTCTTCAAGGTAATGTTGTTTCAAATAGTATACCACACTTTGCGAATATAACAACTGCGTTTACGACCGAACACGGTTCAAATGTTGGTATTTCAAATACGTCTCCTACCCATATGTTATCTGTCGGTGATAGGATTTTCATGTCTGATACAGGTGCAGAAGCTATAAAAGTTGAAGGTAATGTACGTGCTAATCGTTTTTTTTCTGGATCAAGTGTTTTTATAGATGAAAATTCAACAAACAAAATTCAAGTTTCGGGAACTATTAAGACAGGTACACTTCACGCAGATAATATAGGTATAGCAAATACTTCACCCACGCATGCATTAAGTTTGGGTAATGAAGGACAACTTCGTTTGAATGTACCTACAGAATCTATATATGCACTCGAAACGGTAGGTAATGTTAGTGCACAAAACTATATAGGAGACGGTGGTCTCCTTTCAAATGTAACTTTACAAACTGTTACGGATAAAAGTAATGTTACATCAAATACAATCCACCTTACAAATCCAACAACATCACTCAAGGCATATAGTAATGTAATCGTCGATGGTAGGTTAGATGTTGACGCTGTTACTGCCGGGACAGTATCGAGTAATATTATTGGTGACAATGTAAATGTAAATACAATAACAACCAGTGTCGTAAGTTTAAATTCAATTTCACCCGGTGATCTATTAGTGGGTCCATCTTCGGGAACTGTGTTAGCTAAACTTGCAGCTTATGCACCAGTAGCTGGTAGTACGGTTCCAGCAAATATGTCCGCTAACTCGTCAGGTGGAAATACCGCATCTTCGAGTGATAGTTCCGCAAACGCGTATAAGGCGTTTGATGGAAGTGATAGTACCAACTATGTATCCCCTGGGGTCCCATCAACTTATAGTTATTCCTCTCCTTTCGGGTACACGGGAAGTAATTCTTTGGGTGGCGTAAATGGAGAATGGGTGAAAATCCAACTCTCGAGTGCTATAACACCAACATCGGTATTTGTAAAAGCAAGACCAGATAACTCCTCACCGGATTGGGCTGTTCGTCCAAATTCATGGCGTATTCTGGGAAGTAACGACGGTACAAATTGGACACAATTACACTCGTCTACAACACTTGTAGATTCCACAAATGGTACTACAGAGTCTTTTACCAATACAACAGCCTATTCATACCTTGCTATTGTTGTTACTAATATAAACGACCCTGGGTCGAACGACGCCAAATGGACATTGTCGCGTCTTTCATTTACAAGTTCACAAAGTGGTCCAACTGAAAAATTTCTTAGAAGTTCAGCCGCGGGTGTATCGTGGGATGAAGTTTCGTCGACTTTACAGACTATTACAGATGGGGGTGCATCAACAAATAATGAAATTTCATTTACAAATGGGGTAACATCTTTAACAGCTTCAGGTAACGTAGTTGTTTCAGGTAACGTTACAACGGGTACTCCTATTGCAATTGCAAGTGGTGGTACGGGTTTAAATTCGTTTACAGAAAACGATCTGTTATTAGGTCCATCGTCTGGAGATGCGTTAGCTAAACTTTCGGCTTACACGGGACCATCATCTATTACAGCTCCACCAAGTGGAATGTCAAGTACTACACAAACCATTGGTGGTATTCAGTATACATCATCTGCTTCTACGACCGGGTCAGGTACGGCAACCAACAACGCTTTTGATCATGATAATACTACCATATGGCGATCTGCTAACGACCCGGGTGAGAGTTATGCGAGTATGGATGGTTATTATGGGGGGTCTAGCACCACTGGATCTTATTCTGGTGCATGGATACAGTTATATAGAGCAACTGCAATCGCACCCACATCTATTCAAATAATTCCATCGCAAACAACCTCCATCCCCGCACCAAATGTATGGAAAGTATTCGGAAGTACCAACGGTTCATCTTGGACTGAAATACATAGCTCATCTACTGCAGTCGCATGGAATAGTGGAAATGGTCACACAGCGACAATATCGGGGTCTGCGGCATACAACTATTTTAGACTTGCTGTTCAGCAATCGACGATGACGAGTAGTATGGGTACGATCGCTGTTTCTGAAGTTAGATTTTCAGCTCCAGGGACTGGTCCAACTGAAAAATTCCTTAGAAGTTCAGCCGCGGGTGTATCGTGGGATGAAGTTTCTTCGACTTTACAGACTATTACAGATGGGGGTGCATCGACAAATAATGAAATTTCATTTACGAATGGGGTAACATCTTTAACAGCTTCGGGTAACGTAGTTGCTACGGGTAACGTTACAGCTTCTATATTTAAAAGTACAACTCTGACTTCAGGTAAAATACCGTATGCGAATAATGACCATGAGCTCATTGACAGTCCATTAAGTTATGATACCGCAACTAGTAACATAGTTGTGTCTACAGGCCTATACGTTACAGGTAGATTTCACGCACAAGGTCCTGCTACGTTCCAGGACAGTTCTATACACACTATTAGTGACCCTATTATAGAAATAGGTAACGCGAATGCCATGGACAACATAGATATGGGTATAATCATGACGCGCCCAACCGCAAATATTGCGGCTGGTTATAGAGGTGTTCAAAAAGAGTATACAATTGCATATACACTAAGTGATCCAGACGATTCAGATATAGTTCCTACAAATGCAACATCTGATGGATACATTACTGCAAACATTTGGGGTAACGTCCTCTCGGGTAACGTCACGACGACAGGTAAAATGACCGCGGGTACTTTACATGGTGATGGTTCGGCTATTACAAACTTAGACCCCGATAATTTGAGTTCACAAGTTTTACTTGCCAAAGGTGGTACCGGTTTAACTTCAATTGGAAAAAATGAATTGTTATTAGGTCCAGCGTCTGGAACTACTTTGCAGACACTTTCACCGTATTCACCAGCTGGTACTACTATCGAATACCCAACGTCTGCACTATCATCATCAGCTAATTCGGGTGAAACCATTGCAGGAATAACGTACACAACGACTGCAAGTAGTAATCAGTATGGTCAAATATGGAAAGCATTTGATAAAACTACCCCGGGGCAAAATACTTTTTGGCATTCTGATGAAAATGTTTACAATGGTACTTCGGGTGCCTATACGGGAAGTAAAAGTTTAGGTAGTGTATCAGGTGAATGGATAAAACTCCAATTTTCGACTGGAATTGCACCAACATCAGTTAACATTACAGGGAGAACGTCATATGACAATCAGGCACCAGATTCGTGGGAAATATTGGGAAGTAATGATGATATCAGTTGGACAAGTCTATTGTCATCTACTGTACACGCTACGTATAACGGTGGTAGTGGACATACAGTTTCTATATCAGGAGCGAGTAATTATACATATTTAGCATTAGTTACTAAAAGTACAGGTGGAAATACCGCAGTAGTTATTAGTGAATTGAGGTTTTTCGCTAGTAGCGCAAATTTATCTAAAAAGTTCCTTCGAAGTTCCGGGACTGGAATAGCGTGGGACGACGTTTCTTCAGATTTACAAACTATTACAGATGGAGGGGCAACAACAACACACACCGTCGCGTTTAATAATACGACCACAGGTTTAACATCCGCGGGTGATATTACAATCGCAGATACGAAACAAATCGATTACGCTGGTGATGTTTTACTTAAATCGTCGGCAGGTACAGTGGCATCTTTGAAAGTAGATAACGCGATAAAACTTGACCCAGCTTATGCATCACCTTCGAATAACGTTTTATCTTTCAACACAACGACTGGTGAAATATACGATTCGGGGGGACAAGGTGGATCTACATTAGATAACATACATGAAGAAGATGCAAATGTAGCAATTGGTCCATCAGCGGCATCCGCAAATCTTACAGTAAACACGTACGGGTCTAATGTACTCACGGTTTCAGGTAATGTTTCAGCGGATAACATTACTATAGGGGGTTTAAATATTGCTGCTTCACCATTTGGTTTAGATGATACGGTAAGTTCTGCAGTGGGTTCAAATGTAACTTCAAATGTGATCACAGTTGGAGGTCTTGTTACATCAGGAAACGTTGATGCAAGTAACATTACAATATCAGGTAATACAACATCACAAAACATAAAATTAACCAATACGGATATTTCTGCATCTATATCTTCAGGGACGATAACAATTGATGCAAGAGAAAAGTCGTATGGTACAGCACCACTCGTCGTTTCAACAACTGATGTTTCAAATCTTGTATTCTCAAATCTTATAACAGGTGCACAAATTGTCGTGCCTATACTCGCGAGTGGAGGTGATATAAAAATTTCGAAAGAGTTGACGAATGTAAATTTTTATGCAATGACGACCGATGTTTCAATTACCCAAGACAAACATGCACTTATGACCTTATCGAATTTATATGGAAATATTTATATGAATGCGATTGGATTTGCCTAGGTTAAAAAAATAAAACCTTAGTATAATATAAAATATGTCTGGAGGTATTGCCCAACTCGTTGCCGTAGGTGCCCAAGATGCGCATCTCGTCGGCCAACCTGAAGTTTCTTTTTTCAGGTCCAACTACAAACGTCACACAAATTTCGCCCAAACTGTTGAGAAACAGGTTATCCAGGGCAACCCAACCGCGAACGGTATGTCGACCGTCAGATTTGAGAGAAAAGGCGACATGGTCGGGTATGTCTACATCGCTAATAGAAGTGGTAACATCAATAACTGGGACGCTAGAATTTCCAAGGTTGAACTTCTCATTGGTGGACAAGTCATTGACGAACAAGATTATGAGTTTTCTGCGACTCTCGCACCAACCGTTATGAACCAAACGTACTCTAAATCTACTTACTCTGGTGAAACGTTCTACCCACTCAGGTTTTCGTTTTGTGAAAATGCCCAGTCGGCGATCCCATTGATTGCTCTTCAATATCACGATGTTGAATTGAGAATCACGTGGGGTGCCACAAAGACAGAGGATGCGGAAGTCTACGTTCAATTCATTCACCTCGACACTGATGAGCGTACCGCTTTGTCTTCCACACCACAAAACATGCTTATTACACAAACACAAAAAGCTATCGCCTCCGCCTCTAAGACTCAAGAGCTCAACTTCAATCACCCAATGAAATATTTGGTTGCTGTAAATGCTATGACCGCCGCCGATAAATTGAAACTTCAAATTAACGGTACGGATGTTACTGATGCGAAGACCGTTATCCCACACTTTACTTCCGTCCCAATCTATTACCATACAACTGCCGGGGTAGTTTCCAGTGCCACAAAAACATCCGATGATTTGACATTGATTCCATTCTGTCTCGACACGGCTAAGGTTCAACCAACGGGTTCGCTCAACTTTAGTAGACTCGATTCCGCGAGACTTGTTTCCGATAACACGTCGTTCGCTAATACAATCTACGCCGTCAACTACAACATCCTCCGTATCGAAAATGGTATGGGTGGTTTGATGTATTCCAACTAATTTAATTTATCCATTTATTATAAATGTTTTGGCAATTAATTTTTCTCTTAGCATTTATCTTTGTTATAACGTATGACCCAAAATCAGGTACTTTAGATCATTTAGTTGGTAAAAAACCAGAAAAACCTCCTCAAAATGCGGAGTGCAAAGAAGGTCATTACCAGGAAATACAATTTGGAAAAATGGGGTACCCGTGTCCAACCGAAAAGAAAACGCACATGGGTGCGATTATAGGAACTTAAAAAATTAGCTCGTAATTTTATATATAAAATGTTTACATTCGATCGCGATACCGCGACTATAGTTGCCGTGCTCATGTGTATTGTTGCCACAATGTACATGTACAGAGAACTTAATAAAACGAAATCAGAAATGGATAATGTCAAGGGATTTTATGGAAACCTCATGACACATTTATCCAGCGCACCACCGCAAGTGAAATCTGTACCAGTTGTAGAAACAGAAAAAGAGGAAGTTTTTGAAACCCAAGTTGATGATGATGAAGAAGAATCTTCAGAATAATCATCTTATTCAATTATAACTTGCAAATAAGCAATGAAAAAATATAAAGCAATTGCAGTACCCGTCACTTTTATAGGTGATAAACCACGATTTCTCACTGTCCGGGATCGAAGATTTAAAGATTGGATTTTCGTCACCGGAGGGTGCAGGCGAAGGGAGATTCCAAATCCCATTAGATGTGCTTTGAGAGAACTTGAAGAAGAAACCAGAGGAGTTGTTTCTTTGAAAAAAGGTGAATATACAGAATTTAAATTTGTAGTAACAGAAAGTCCAGGAGTAGAACTCGAATATAACGTTTACGTGTTTTTCGTAAACTATACCATACAGGAACAGGCTGAACTTATACGTAAGTTTAACGATGAAAAACAGAAAATGAATCTCCGTAAGATTCAGAAACAGCCCATTAAGAGAACACATGATGAAAACGATTTCATGAATTTTGAAACGCTTTCAGAGTTCAGTACTAAGAAACAATGGGATCGCATTGTTAAAAACGTACTTAACAATCCAGAATTTTACGCGTGTGTAACTTCTCTCGATAGAAAAACCTTCTCTATTAAATAATGAAGTCTAAGAACTACATTTTATCCCAAATACGCGAGCTTCTCATTGAAAGGCATGCGTATACACCAGAAAGAGCAGAAAGGTATGTTGAATTACATAAAGAGGATAAAGTTTATGAACTCCTCGTTTTAAAGAAAAATTTATCAGAAGAAGAAAATTATCCAGAAGTCTCATATAGACGCTCTATTTGGCGTCACGAGTATGAAGATGAATAAACAGTATAAAAAGATAAATAGATTAATAGGTAAGTATGTTTAAACGTTGGTGTAAAGACCAAGGTTTTGCTAATAACTCCGATTTATCACATGTGCTCATGGACGGTGGTGTCCTCTCCGTGCCATTTGATAAATTGAACGACTTTTACGAAAAATGTGTAGAAGTATATAACTCCGGTGAAAAGATATTTGTCGTTGAACAGAAAACGGAAAATTACAACTTTTTCATGGATCTTGATTATAAAGATGACGAAGAAATGTCATTTGAACAGATTAAGAGTGTATGTAAAGTGATATGTGACAAGGTCTCAAAATTTGGTGGTAAAGACGCTTTGATATCTGTCGCTGAACCTAAACCCGTAGACACACTCATAAAAACAGGTATACATATAAACTGGCCAGGTTTTGTTGTAAACAGGTCATCTGCATTGGGTATCAGGGAACATGTTATAAATACGTTAAACTTAGCGTATGGATCACGTGATTGGAAGGATATTGTTGATATTTCGGTATATGGTAATAATTCACGTAATACGAAAGGAAGTGGGTTCCGTATGCCGTGGTCACATAAAAAAGGAAAACACGAAGCGTGTGCCGGTCAGGGGTGTGAGTTATGTAATAACACAGGTAAAGAAACACAAAGTGAATATTTACCCATATTTATATACAAGCACGGTCCTTCGTCTACATTACAAAAGACTGAACAAAAACCATCCGTCGATATATTACACATGGCAACGTTACGTACACAAAGTATGGAACCGGTTATTATAGAAGGAACTCACAAAGAAGCTACATTTACAACATTACAAACTAAAAACGAGTTCAAGGACCAAGAGGCTCTTTTACTCGTCGAAGCATTTGTTCGTAAAAATGTAGAAGGACAAACTACCGCATCAATCACTAAAATGTTTAAATATAACAAACAGTTTCTGGTCTCGACAAATTCTAAATATTGTGAAAATAAAAGATGTAATCACAATTCCAACCACGTATGGTTTCATATAATAGGTGATACTATAGCACAGAAGTGTTTTTCGACTACTAATGTACTAAGACGATATGGATTTTGTAAAGATTTTTCGGGAAGGAGGCATCAACTCAGTAAAAAAATAACAGATATTCTTTACGAAGATGGTAAAGTTGAGATATACACACCAAAAAAGAAAGTTGATGTAGAACCAGAACAGAACTTACTCGAAAGATTTATAAAAAAGTATATCGTTAAAAAAGAAACGTTCGTCATAGAATCACTCAAACGTGAAGGTGTTAAGAAATATACTGTAAACACAAAGGAAATATGTGACACGTGTAAAGAGACTATTTCATTCAGTATACTTAAGAGTCATATACAACAGGTGTGTAAATGTAAATGTCGTGCACATAATCTTACAGATAAAATTGTTAGTACTTTATAGAATGTTAGCTGTAATATTAATTGCACTCGTTGTATATTTGGCATCATCTTTAATAAAAAAAGATACAGGTACAAAACATATAACTAAACTCATACGTGAAACTTTGCCGTACTCGGGATTAAATGAAGTTTTATACAAAGAATTTTTAGCCAATATAAACATGGCTATAGAATATAAATCGCACACAGAAGTTTCAGAAAAGTTATTAAACCGTGCACTCGAAAACTTACGAGAACTTGCATTATACACCGTTTCTACAGATACGAGCGTTATAGAAGAAATAGACACGTTAGCGAACAGTATAAATGCTGAATTTAGCCTTATTTTAATAAATGAAACTATTAACAGTGCGTAATGTATTTAAAAGAATAAACATACATTACTTTATAATGACAAAAGCAATTGTTTCTACACGTACACGTTCAGGAAGGATCTCAAAGGTTCCAGAACGCTTAGACCCACTCGAAGATCTCCCAGAAGATGATTTTTCTGACGATGATTATGAAACCGAATCGGAAATAGAAAGTGATATTGATCTTCTTCAAACAGATGACGAGGACGATTTTGAAGATGATGATAGTGATATGGATGAAAATGGTAATTTAAAAGGATTTATTGTTGACGAAGATGAAGAAGATGATGAGTAATAATAGGCTTAAAAAAATAGGTTTACATTTTATAAATGGAAGCTGAAGTTGGTACACCTATAAACTATAATCCGGATGATTTTATGAGTAAAGAAGAAGATCAGAAACCGGACGAAACGGAGCCGGAAAATAATGAACAGTATTATTTTCCACCACCACAACCGTATTATGAACCATATTCACAGCAGACACAAAAAGAAGATATATTCACAAATTTAGATAAAACGGCTTACATTATTATTTTTGTATCCTTTATTTTAGGATTTTTTATGGGTAAGACTATGCAACCGGTCATCCTTAGACCTGGATAGGTTTACCTCTAACCCACAAATGTTCAGGTGACGTTTGTTGTCCTTCAAAATCACCGATAGGACCAATTTTAGATCCGGTAAAATATGCACGACTTACAACGAGTGGGTCTTTTAGTATATCTTGTGCGACATCGGACGCACTCACATTTTCAGTACCCGATTTACTTTTTCGATCTTCATACAATCGTAAAAATAAACCGACCATGGCTAAAACAATAATTATGGTGATTATATTTAGTATAATACTCAACATTCTTACATTTATATAACAAATTTATTTAGATTCTACCTCTTCACCTTCCTCGACTTCCCCTTCACCCTTGGTATCCTGAGCTTCTGTAGACGACTCAGACTTTTCCTTTTCAAACTTTTGCATTGCTTCAACTGAATTGAACCCCTTCTCAGTCGCCTCTTTTTCAAGAGCTACTTTTGCCTCAGCTTCACGTTTTTCCTTTCTTTCCTCGATTTCCTTAGCAACCATGGCGTCCGCTTCTTTAACAAGTTCCTCCATTGGTGTGTCCGGTTTTTCCTTTTGGAGACGTTCGAGAACTTCAGCTGGATGACTAATTGGTGGTTCATCCGGTTTCGTATAATACTTCGAGTTTTCATCACCTGGTTTCGTAAAAGTTGGTGCACTTTCGACCATATCGCGTTTACGTTCCGCAAACATGTGTGCCGCTTGTGCTTGATTTTCTTTGTATCCAGACATAAGTTCTTCGAGTTTTTCATTCGAATAGTGAACGTCTTCGATCTTTGTCGGATCAGGTGGGATTAACAACCATTTATACATGTCAACAACGTAAATATCAAACGTTGCATCTTCTTTTTGAAGACGCTTAGCGTGTGATGCAGCCTCATCTCTAGAATTAAATGCACCCCGAATCTTAATTCCAAACTTATCATTCTTTTGGGGTGCTTCCGGTCCTATGACGGAAAGGCATGCGTATAATTGACCCGGGACGGTCGTGTAATCTTGTTCAAGAGTTGACATTGTTTTATATAATAACAAAGCTTAAAAACTTTAAGTGTATTATATGTAATATAATGCACGAATTCTGGGATAAACAACCTGTTCCTCAAGATAAAGTTGTTTTTAAAAATGATGGAGAAATAAATTCATCGAGAGAACTTAGGTATGAAAAAAACCCGTTACCCGAAGGATATGAATGGAGTTCGTGTACTGTAGATGAACTCTGTGAATTTTTAAAAGAGAATTATATACAAGATGATTTTTTCGAATTTATGTACTCTAAAGAATTAATTAAATGGACACTATACCCACCGGGGTACAGAGATGATTGGAACCTTGCTATCCGGGAAAAAGAAAGTGATAAACTTATTGCTTTTATATCAGGTATACCTTTAGACGTTTGTGTTAATAAAAAAATAATTCAAATGCTCCAAATAAATTTTTTATGCGTTTCAAAACATCTTAGAGATACAAAATTTACACCTATGCTTATAGGCGAACTCAAAAGGCGTATGAATTTACAAAATAGATGGCAGGCTATATATACAGTCGTAAAACATTTACCTACACCCATCGCTAAAGTCACATATTGGCATAGACTCATAAACGTCAAAAAATTAAACCGTATGAGGTTTTCTGACGCAAGAGAACAAGCACATCTCATTTTAGGTACGTCACAGTTTAGGGAAATGAATGAAAATGATATACCTCGGGTTACAAAAATGTTACAAGAACATTTAAAAAAGTTTAAACTTTCACTTAATATCGATGAATCTTACGTTAGACATTGGATTCTTCCACGTAAAGATACCGTGTACACGTACCTGAGCGATGAAAAGGAACAATTTACCACATTTTATAGCCTAGATTATGTACATAAATCGAGTGGTGAAACCATAAAACAAGCGTATACATTTTATAACGTAGGGAATTGTTTAAAAGATGCTATAATAATGGCGCGTAACCGTGGGTTTGATGTATATAATTGTATTAATACAGGTGTATACGAAGAAGAACTCCGCGACCATAAATTCATGGAAGGTACGGGGTGTAACCATTATTATCTTTGGAATTGGAAAATTAATGAAGAAATTAAACCTAAGGATATCGGGTTTGTAATGATATGACGCCCGGTACCGAGAATAAAGTCTCGGTTATAAATCTAATTAAAAAAGAAACGATAATATAAGTTAAATGGAGGAGATACGTAAGTATCATAACGAGTCTAAGCGTCTCCTCATCCAATCGGCTACCCGCGAAGGCGACAGTATTTTGGATGTAGGATGTGGATTCGGTGGTGATCTCCAAAAGTGGCGACACGCCG
>Ga0163111_10000241_pt1 | contig 32630 bp, 51 predicted proteins | sample CRUFie1St18metaG_FD_109645 | JGI IMG/M metagenome (GOLD analysis project Ga0163111, IMG submission 109645) | Marine microbial communities from the Costa Rica Dome - CRUD Field 142mm St18 metaG | ecosystem: Environmental > Aquatic > Marine > Oceanic > Photic zone | place: Costa Rica: the Eastern...
AAAGGTTCTAAAGAACTTAATACTGATGTAGTATAAGGAATGTATAATGTTGAATTTGCAAAAAGAGAAAATATACTAACTGCAAATACTAACATAGTTATTGTTGAGATTTTTTTCATAAAATAAAATTAAATTAAACTTAGAAGAGATCTAGAAATTTCTTTCCTATCTCTTTTTCGCGTAACTTTTCGTTTCGCTCGTGTTGCTTTACGAGGTCATCAGCAACTTTTCTTTCGTGAGATTTACGTCTTTTAAACGTAGAAAACTTTTTATTCTTATTAGTTTTCATATAGATAAATAGTTATAGCTTTTCTATAAACTCATCACCTGGCTTCTCATCTTCATATAGTCCTAACTCTTTTAAATGGTCAATATGATGTTGATCCATTTCCCAGTTGAATTCTTCTTTAGACTTATCAACGTAATCCTCCATAGCTTCTACTTGCTGTTCTGTAATAGGATCAGCATAGTATAAAAATGCACAGTTATAGCATAAAAATTGTAAGTTATCTAATCTCCAATTTTTTCTATTTCTATCTTTATGAGTTAAGACTAATGGTACTTTTGTATCATGTACTCTTCTCTCCATAAAATCACATTTATCACATTTTTCCTCTATTAAGCATTCTTGTATGATTCTCGATTTGACCTTCTGAGCATCGAAATGCTCTATAGGTATTCTACCTTCTAATAGATCCATTAAAGGAGGTTCTTTTCCTTTATTAGATAAAAATTTAGGAATACCTTTACCAGCTTGATTTTTATGAACTTCAAGTAAACTTACATCATTATCATCTTTATACATTTTAGCATATTTTTTATAATGATTATATGAAACATGAAGATATCTAGCTGCTGCAAAATTAGATCTTGTCATCTTTTGCGCTCTTAATATATCTTCTTTTGTAAGTATTTTACTTGGACGTGCCATTAGTAATCTATTCCTTCTATACCTTCAGGTTCAGCATTAGGATCATAAGTGTCATATTCCGGAAACTTAAGATCAGTTTCATCTGATGGATTCAATGAAGCGCTTACTTTTTCATTTACTGACTGAGTAACTGCTCCTTCATCCTTTTCGTAATCTTGAACTTCTACTCCTGGATCGAATCTTTTACCTTTCAATTCAGCTTCTTTTTTAGCTATAGATAAGGCTTTTTTTCTATCCATAATTATGATATCGTTATAAGTATGGTCACCGGTACCTTCTACGGTAGTAATACCAACAACTCTATCTACTGTTGAACAATTAACACAGAAGTTATAACCAAACTTAGTTTTTCTAAGCTCAGGAAATAGTTCACCACATTTAGGGCAAGGAATCATTTTTAATTTTTGCATATATATAACCGTTTTTAATTAATCAATCTTAAATATATGAAGAATATCTCAGAAAAACAACTTTTTAACCAAGTTTCTGCAAAACGTCCCATACTTCTTTAGGAGTTTTAAACTTAACTATTCTTTCTTCTTTTTCTCCTACTTTTAAACTAATAGTTCCATCCCAATCTGGATTAGGGGATAATTCATATAAGTAGGTATGAAGTAAATGAAGTTGTTTTTTATTAAAAGTTAAATTTAATAGGCTTTCTATTACTTGAAAGAACATATCTTCATAACTAGTAACATCTAATCCTATATCTAATAACTTCTCTCTTCTTACTTCTATCCTTTGCATTGATTGTAAAAAATCAAAGAATAGTTTTTGATTAATAGAAGTTTTATCTAGTCCTTTTTGTTTAATTCTAAAAGGAACTTTATGAATCGAAAATAATGTTTGCTTAAGTGAAGCTTTAAATTTATTCATCTCCTGGTATATCTTGTACTGGTTCGTCTAAATCTGGGTTCTGGCCTGCTAATGCCTTTCTAATAATTCTATCAAAGTATTCTATGTAAATAAAGAATCCTATAATAGTTTTATCTTTTAAATTTCTGTCTCTTTCTACTCTCAAATCATACTCTGATAGACCTTGTTCAAGTCTTTCTTCTAATTCAATAGCAATATCGTTCTGTTCTGTAGCTGAGATAGAACCAAATTCGGTAGGAATGAACTGTACTTTAACACCTTTCTTTTGAGGATCTTCGTTAGTATCAACTTTTAATATAAATTGATGACCTGCAAAGTTAATTTTAGCTGCTTCAGTAATTTGTTTTACTAAGTTTTCTAGTTTCATAATAATAAATAGTTAGCCAAAAAGCATTTTGTTATCGTTATTTGTATACTCGTTAATAGTTGCTATAATTTCATGTTTAACTATAGCTCTATTTCTGCACCATTGGTTTATTGACCAATCTATTCTATCAGTAACTAACTCTACTTGTTCTACTTGTCCTGATTGATGAGTAAACTCTACTAAATACTTTTTTGTCATTTTAATTTTATTAAATTATCTGTATACTCTTTTATTCTTACTATATTAATAAATAGATTACCTAAATTAAATTGACCTACAGCTCCGCTATCTTTTATTATTTGAGACATCCTTGATAAATTTACGAAATCATCATTAGTAAAAGTCTTACAGTCTATATTAACAACAATATCACTGTCTCTGTTATAGTTAAATTTAGGTTCTAATTTTATTATAGTATTTTTTTGCTCTGTTTTAATATACTTATCTAACTCTTGAGATGCTAAGTCAGTATCCATATTATCACACCAAGGTTCTAGCATATGAACTTTATCAATAGTACTATTAGTTAAGTTAAATCTAATATTATACTTTGGAGGTATAATAGGTTTCATATAAGCATCATGTAAACAAAAATGTCCCCATTTACGAATAAAGTTACGAGTAGATCTCATATTCTGAGCTAGCCATTCAGGGCTATCTTCATGTATATTTTTAGCTGCATCTAATACATTTCTTCTACTACCTCTACAAGTCATATGATATACAAAACCTCCCCAGGTTTGTTTAAACTTAACTCCGTTTAGCTGGAATCTATTAAAGATATCTGTATCTTCTTTTGATTGAGGAGCATATAAAGGATCATGTCCTCCTATCTCTTGAAAATCTTTTCTATAAAAAGCCCATGGAGCAAATATACCTTCAGTTACTTTGTCTTTATCTTTATTATTAAATACGTAATTTAATACTGCTTGCTCTCTAAACCTTTCAGGTTCTTCTCCACAAGCTAATAAAACCTTTTCAGGACCATCAGGGTGTAAAGGAGGTTCTATTCTAGTTAATGATACTATTACTTTCGGTTCGATTAATTCCTCTATATAGTCTAATGCTTGAGGACATAAATACATATCTGCATGATAAATCATAGCTATATCAAATGTAGCTACTTCATTAATTAATCTATCATATAATATAGTATGACCTAATCTATCAGGTCCTTCGTTTCTAATAAACTTAAATAGTTTATCTTCTTTTGCAACTTTTTTACACCACTCTAACGTACCGTCAGATGAAGCATCATCTGCTACACATATCTGTACTTCATGATCTCCTTGATTCTTTCTAATAGAATCGTAAGACCATTTAAGATATTTTAAATTGTTTCTTGAAGGTTGTATTAAAGATATCTTCATGATAATATTTCTTATAATTTTCTTTTGCTTGCTCTGAACACTCTTTATAAAAATACGAATTATTTTTCAGATTTCCAAGCATTTCTTTGGCTTTTTCTATCTCTCCTATCTCTATTGAAAGTTGAGGATGACAAATCTCTTGAGTATCTAATCCTTTATAACCTATACAAGGTATACCTAAAAATGCACAATTTAGAGCAAAAGTTCCTGCTGCATGAGTTCTCATTAAATGAATACCGTACTTTCTATTATTTAAAGCTTTGATCCAGTCTACCCAACTCATAAAAGGTAATTGATTGATACCTAACTGTTCTTCTCCTTCTTGTCTTCTACCCATCTGAGGAGAGTAAATTGTTTCGTCTATACTTTTAGCTACTACATACGAATCAAAACCTCCATACCAACTAACAAAGTTACCTCCTATCATTATTCCTTCTCTTTCTACTTCAGGTAAATCGTTAACACTATCTGTTACCATTAATGAAGGAAGTATTCTAATATCTTTATGCTCAGTTATACCTCTGTAATACTCTACATCTAATTTATTATGTACATATAATATATCAGCATTTTTAAGACTATTATAGTACCATATTTGATCTTCTAGTTTATAATCTTGGAAGCACCAATGAGGACCTTCTTGCATTATAGCAATCTTCTTACAAAACTTTCTAGCTCTTTCAAAGAATTTACTATTTCTCCATAAATGTAGATTCTGTTTAGGTAAAATAACTAATCCTAAATCATATGTAATACCTGCAGGTTCAGTATCAAAAGGAAATAGATCTGCTTCTAATGCACAAGGCCACGACCATTCAGTTCTCATCATATCAAAATCTCTACCTACTCGAGATATTTGACCTCTATTGCCCATTTCACTTATGTAAGCTATTTTCATATACTTTTTATATATTCCATTATTTTATGCTTAGGTTCGTAACCTAAACGTTCTTTTGTAAAACTAATATCAGCTAAACCATTAGGTCTATCACCAGGTCTTGGATCGATAAATTCATGAGGATGATCAAAAGCTTCAGCTATTTCTAATATACTGTACTCTTCTCCAGTACCTAATTGATATTCTTCATTATTAATATTTTCTCCTGCTAAAATTAAACCTTGTACTATATCTTCTACGTGAGTAAAATCTCTTTTTTGAGTTCCATCTCCTGTAATAGTTAAATTCTTTCCTGCTTTCTTTTGATCTCTAAAAATATTAATTACTGTTTGCCATTCATTACCCCAAGTTTCAGTTCTAGGACCGTATACATTATAAAAATAACATATATTAAATTTTAAATCGTACCAATCACCGTAACATTGAAAGAGTTTAGCCACAGTAGACTTATATAGAGCATAAGGAGAACCTAACTCTCCTGGATAAGATAGTTTAGTAGAAGAACCTGCATAAACTACAGGTATATTTTCATGTCTACAAGACTCTAATACTCTCATACTTCCATCTAAATTATATCTAAAAGCTAATTCAGGAATATCGAATGAAGGTACTACTTTAGAATATTCTCCTAAGTGATATACCAAATCAAATCCTTTTATACTTCCAGGTCCTGATCCATAGGACATTTCTCTAGTATCTCTTTTAACATATGTAGCTCCTTCAATATGATTAGATTCTAAGCCAGCTGAGTAGTTGTCCCAGCTAGTTACTTCATGACCTAATTCTAATAATCTCTCTATAAGGTTAGTACCTACTCCTCCGGCACCTCCTGTTACTAATATTTTCATAAGTATTTTGATAATTTTCTTTGTTCGTAAACCTGTCTAGTTATTTCTTCTTTAAATCTAGTAGTAGACCATCCATGTGATCTATCTAAATAATGAATAGGTATCTTTAAATCATCTCCAGTAAAAGGTTCATTAATATAATCGCTACCTAAAAACCTAACATCAAACTCTCCTGCTTTAAGCAAGTCATATAATTGAGCTTCATAATTATACTCAAAAATATCGCATACAGATTTTAATTCAGATAGCATTTCTCTTCTTTCTTTTGTTGATAAAATAGGTTTAAGTTTATGAGGCCTTTCTACAGAAGGATCAGAATGTAAAAGTACTATTAAACAATCACAGTTATCTGCACACTCTTTGAACATCTTTATGTAACCTGGATGCATCACATCAAAGTTACCTGCTATAACTCCTTTAATCATTTTAATTCTAACGCTTTTTTAAATACATTTATTGGGTGCTCTACACACGTCTTATATAAATATTCATTTTGATGATCTAAAATTTCCATACATAGTTTTGTATCTTTTTCTAATGTATCAATTTTATTTTTAATATTTTCTATTGTTATTTCTTCATCCATTAAAGTAAAAGGATGGCATAAAAGTTTATGAAGTTTAGATTTAGAGTTACCAAATACTATACAATTAGCTGATGCTGCATCAAATGCTGCTTGACCAACTCTATTAGCAATCGTAATAAAATATTTAGTTCTACATAACTTACTATAGTATTCTATAGAATCATTATTATAAACATCATCAAACATAAAAGGTTTCATAGAAATATTACTAATTCTTTCTACTGGTAAATTAAAATTTAAGTTATCGTAGAATTTATTTACTTTATCTTCAGTAAGTAAAAAATTATTAGAACCTTTTCCTATAAAGTATCCTAATGATCTATAGTCTAAAAATGCTGATGTTCTTTCTTGTTTAAATAAATCTCTAACTCTATGAGGTATTCTAGGAAATAAAAAGTTAACTGCTTGAGGTAACCTTACTACTTCATCTACTGACTCTAATGTATGATCTAAATATAAATCGTACTTATATCCTATCCTATGCATTTGCCAACTAGAATGTTCTGCTAATAAATATGCAAATACTGTTTTAGGAAACTTTGCTTTTAATGCATCTATTTGTAATCCTAAGAACGAATCATGAGTAATAACTACATCGTAAGCTCCGAAATCAAAATGATTAGGATCTATAACTTGTGGAGTAGTTTTTTGCATAGTATCTTTATACCCAGGTTGAGCTAATAAAGTACCTAACCAAGGTGCTTGTACTAAGGTAGGAGTTATTAGAAAATCTGCTTTTAATGCACACAACATTTCCCATAAAGAAACCTTTCCTTGAAATCCTCTCAGTATTTCTAGCTCATGATCATCAGCGTATGCAAATGATTGTCTAGGTCCTACTAAATCTAATTGTTGTTTTGCAAATAATATCTTCATAATATTCTCCAGGGATCTACTACATTTTTAGTATTAATTTCAAACATATCTACTCCTTCGAAATGTTCTTTTTCTAAGTAAGCTTTATCTCCATTACAAAATACTATAGACTCACAAGCACTAATAACATCAAGTAATTTATAGTTATTTACTCTACAGTCTACAAAATCTATATCTGGATGTTGTTTAATAATATCGTCTATAGCATCGGAATATCTATCGTATAAGTAAACTTGGCATTTAAAATTTTTAATTCTATTTAAAAACTTAGTAGCTATACCTTCAGTAATAACTGGAGTACCAGGTTTAAATCCTAACCCTACTAAACCTATAGTAGGAGGATTCATTTCCATAATTCTATTATATATTTCTTTATCTGTTTGATTATTAATCTCTTCATTAGCAAACATTTGATGAGACTTTAAACCTACTTTTTCGGATACCTTTGCAAATGCCCATGTATCTCTAGGAAAACAAGTACCTCCGTAAGGACCTCCTGATTTAAAGTATTTAGTTCCTATTCTAGCATCCAATCCTATTGTATCAGTAATATTATCTACATTAATATTTGGATCTAATTTACTAGCTAGAGTACCTAAATAGTTAGCAAAAGATATTTTAGTAGTAATATATGCGTTTAAAGAAACTTTACATAGTTCAGCTTCTGCTAAAGTTAATTCTTTAATAGGAGGTTTAGATTTAATAATAGTCTTATATAATTTTTTAGTTAAGGTAGAAGATTTTTTTGTATCGCTACCTATCAAAAGGAAGTCTGGGTTCTCAAAGTCTTTTATAACTTGACCTATAGCTACGAAGTCAGGTACATAACTAAAACTAACTTTACAATTAGTTAAAGATTTAATTAAAGGAATAAAATCATTATTAATTGAACCAGGCATAACAGTAGAAGATAAAATAATATGATGTTCTTTCTTCTTAACATTATTTAACTCTTCACAAATCGAATGAATAGATTGTTCAATATATAAATTAGAAAACGATCCATCTTTCTTTACTGAAGGAGTATTAACTAGTATAATTGTTATATCTGTTTTACCTAAACCTTTATACCCAGTAGTATATTTTATATAAGGTTCTGCAGCATAAAGGTTATCTTCTAATCCTACTTCGAACCATGGAGCTTCTCTTCCATTTACAAACTCTATAAGTTTTTGATTTTTATCTATTGCTAATACATTATGTCCATTTTTAGCAAAATTAGTTGCAAGAGGTAAACCTAGCTTACCTAATCCTATAAATGATATATTTTTTTTCATTAGTATTTTTTTATAATCTCAGCTATTTGATGCATATCAGCTCCAGTACCCATAGTTAATCTTATCGTATTGTTAATAAACTTACTTCTATCTCTAACTAAAATACCTAAACTCTTTAATTCATTTATTATTTCCTTAGCTCTAGTATGCTCTAATAATACAAAATTAGCATGACTATCTCTTATTCTATAATCTTTAAGCATACCTACAAACATTTTTTTGACTCTATTAGTTAAATTAATATTAGATTGTATACTTTTAAAGTCTTTTAAAGCTTCAACACCTGCTATAGCTGCTAAAGTATTAACCTGTTTAAAGTTATTAATAGACCTGATCTTATTCATAATATAAGAATTAGTTGTCAGATATCCAAGCCTTATCCCGGCTAATCCAAAACCTTTTGAAAAAGTTCTAGTTACTATAACGTTAGCGTACTTATATGCTTGATCAAATATAGAGCATTTAGGAAAGAATTCTGCATAGGCTTCATCGACAATAAAAAAAGTACCAGGATATTTTTCTGCTAAAGGTAAAGTATTATAAACATAACCTAAAGGATTATTAGGAACTGATAAATAAACTACTTTAGGTTTAAACGATTTAATATTTTCTTCTAAAGTACTAATATCGCAATTGAGTACCCTACATCCTAATGATGTAATAGTCTGATTTACTTGAGTATAATTAGGATAAGGTATACATACTTTATCATTATTATTAAGAAGAACTCTAAAAGCATAATCTAAAGCTGAATCTGATCCGTTAAATACTTCTATAAAAGTTTTATCTACTCCAGTATGAGATTCTAAAGCCTTTTTTAATTCGTTATTAGAAGGATCTGAATAATGATGCAAGTCGGTTAACTTATCTTTTATTCTTTTCATCATCTTATCAGGTATAGCAGTACCTTCATTCCAATCTAAATATGTCATATCAGATGATATAACTCTATCTGATAATATATATGGTTTGACGTTATCTAAATTAACATTCATTTTTAATCGTTTTAAACTTTCCAGTAGAGCTTCTTTCTAACTCTATAACTGAATTAATTTTTAAGTTTATATCTTTACCTACTCTATCTTCCATTCCATCTATGATACAGTTTTCTGTATCTTTACCCCATTTATCAGAAGGTATATAATCAACTATTATTTCATTAATAGACTTTTGAGTTATTTGAAACATTTCAACTCCAGGTATTTTATACATCATAGTATAAAAATTAACTCCAGATAACTTTCTACCATCTTTAGTAAAAATCATATCTGTAGACCTTCCTATAAAATCATCTACACTAACCGGTAATGCATTGAAGTACTCAATGTCACTATTTTTAACAGCTCTATCACCGGGAGAATAACGTATAAAAGGCATTACATCATTTAAGAAGCCAGTACCTATGACATCACCGTTTACTATCTCAGTAAAGCCATACTCTAAACTTTCAGCATACTTATCACTACCTAAAAAATTAGAGAAGAAAGATACCTTTTCCATCATACCGTAATGAGCATACAAATTAATTCCTAATTTAGCTCTAACATTATTTCTCCATTCCGGAAGAATCATTTCAGATGCTACATGAATAGACTTAATTTTTTTAAACCTTAAACATTTATCGTACATTAGATTAGCCATAAAATTAGCTAACGAAGGATAAGTAACTAAAGTTTCAGCTGATGTTCTATCTATTTCTCTAACATAACTTTCTATAGTAGTAGGAGATAAATTAAAAGGAGATAAGTATACTCTATTTAATTCATGATCAGTATACGAAATAGGGTCTCCAGCTTTAGGAGCATACCTTCTAACCCATACTGAAGGTTTATCATATAATGAAGCATTATGCATATTAAATGCTCTTAATACAAATGCAGCTTCTCTTTTATATAAATTATCATTACCTAAAAACTTAAATTTTTCTCCAGTTGAACCTGATGTTTTAAAAGTAATTATATCACCTTTGTACTTTTTATTAATTAAATCTTTCCAATTATCTTTTACTAATTGTTTAGTAAGTATAGGTAACTTAGAAATATCAGAAGGGTCATGTATGTATCTAGGTATACCATAATCAACCATTAACTTATGGTAGTAAGGAACGTTCTCATAAGCATTGGAAATAGTTTCTCTTAATTTACTAAACTGGTATTCTTTTAATTGCTTAGGAGTAAAATCAATTGAATGTAATAAAAAATCATAAGTATCTTTAAACTCAGATCCATATCTTTTATAAAATGGAACTAATTTATAATATAACTTTTTTACTATGTTTGGACTCTTACTTATAAATCTATTTATGCTAGCCATCAATCACGATCTTTTAATTGCCATGGTTCTAATTTTTTTCCTTCTCCGTCATCTTTAAAGAAGTCATTATCTAACATTCCTTTATCGTCAACAAATAAATCTGCTCCATACTTAACTCCTGTACGAAGAGTATGAAATTTTAATCCAAATTTCTTACATTGTTCTAAAGTATAAAAGAAATAATTTTTTCCACTTACGCAACCTCTAGCTGTCTCAATTATAATCGTATGACCTTCATCGTATAACTTATTTACCATATCGATTCTATGCTTGATAGGAGTAGCTTTATCGTAATAGTTTCTATCTACATTTAATAAAGTACCATCTAAATCAAATACTATAATTTTAGGTTCAGATAAATCAAAATTTTTCATAGTCGTATTCGAATTGATGTTTAAATTCATTTAAGGGTATATCTTTTCTTTTCACTATTCCTTTCTCAGTCATAATCAAAGGAGTCATATTAGTTTGTCCATGGCATTGTAAGTCTAAAAATATATTCATATTTCTATATTGTTGATATCCTAACTTAACCATACCATTAGCATACTGAATGTCAGGATTAGCTGAGACTCTATTCTTAGGTTCTGGATGAATAGGTAAAAATACTTCTGTTAGATCTACTACTGCTTTACCGCTATCTAAAGCCTTGCCCATAATCCAATGATCAAATCTTCCTCTTGCTATACTAAAATCTGGCATATCACTCCAGTCTCTAAAGTCTTTCGTCATAAAGAAGTAATCTATTCCTCCTGGATTATGTATTTCTTCCTTAGAGTTATTAGGCCAGTCCCATACGTCTAGCCTTTGACCAACAGCCATAAACGATTTATAATCAATTAGTTCAAGTAGTGGTCTAGGATCTTTATTAAAAATAATGTCAGAATTAATATAACAAAATAAATCGTATCCCTCATATTGTAATGCTTTAACAAATAAACTTCTAACTAAAGGTATACCAAACTCAGACTTTTCTACTGAGGTATCTAGTATAGCATCAAACTTATTACATAAGTCTTTATGAAATGTTTCTCCAAAGACTAATATATCTAATCCATAATCCTTCCAAGATTGAAAGCTAGCATTAACATGAGCTTGAGACTCTTCAGAGAGTTTACCAATAGTTGTAAATAGTAATATTTTTTTATCCATTAACTTTATTATTGATCCATTCAAAAGTTTTAGCCATTCCTTCTTTTAGAGTAGCTTTAGATTCCCATCCTATTTTTTCTCTGTATAATTTATTATGAGAGTTTCTACCATTAACTCCTAACGGACATGGAAAGCCATATTTGTCTATAAACTCTTGACCGTCAATATTTTTTATAGAAAGATCATTTCCGGAAAGGTCTATTGCTATTTGAGCTAATTCATTTATAGTTACCATTTCCTCTGATCCAATATTAACTGGACCTAAAAACTTATCTTGTCTCATTAACCTTAAAGTAGCTTCAACACATTCGTCTACATACATAAATGATCTTGTTTGATTACCACTACCCCATACTTCTATTTCTTCTTTTCCTTCAGCAGCTTTACGGCACATAGCAGCTGGAGCTTTTTCTCTACCTCCATCATATGTTCCTTGAGGACCAAAAATATTATGGTAACGAGCTACTCTAACGTCTAGTTTATAATTTCTGTTAAAAGCAAAATATAATCTTTCACTAAATAATTTTTCCCAACCATATTCGCTATCTGGATCAGCAGGATAAGCTGAGGACTCTTCACAGTTAGGATTATCTGGATCTAACTGGTTATGTTCTGGATACATACAGGCAGAAGAAGAATAAAATATTCTACCTACTCCAGTTTTAGTTGCTTCGTTTACTATATTTAAGTTTACTAATGCTGAGTTGTGCATTACATTTGCATCATTATCTCCTGTAAAGATGTAACCTGCTCCTCCCATATCAGCAGCTAGTTGATAAACTTCATCAAATGCTTCTATATTGGTAAAAGGTTGTTTATAGTAATTAAAATTATAAATTACATCTTTATGGTTAGGGTCAGTTTCTACTCTAAAGATTGCCTCTACTAATTTAGGATTCCTTAAATCACCTGATACATAATCGTTACATATATCGTTATGATTAAAATACTCATGTTTGTGTTTGATATCTACTATCCTAACCCAAAAACCTTCTTCTTTTAATCTTTTAGCTAAATGTCCTCCTATAAATCCTCCTCCGCCTAGAACTAAAGCGGACTTTTTACGTATTTTACTTTTCATACTACTGCTTTTCCTTTTAATTGCTCCCAGTCTTTTTCTGGTCTTACTTTTAAATTAGTTTCCCATGCTGCTTTTAATACTTTCATATCTACTTCATTACTATTAGCAACATCAATAATAGCGTTTATATCTTTTGGAAAACAAGTTCCTCCAAATCCTAACTTACCATCAGGTCCAGGAACATCTAAATGACTATCTCCTAATCTATGATCAGATGCGAATCCCCAGACTGCTGTCTCCCAATCAACTCCTAATTTATTAGCTAATATTTTAAACTCATTCATAAATGATACTTTAGTAGCAAAGAAAGTATTGTTCATATATTTAATTAATTCAGCTGTGGTTGGATCGGTATGTATATAATTTCTATTTTTAAATCTTTTAGAATAAAATTTTTCTAATGCTTCAGTAGATATATCATCACCTCCAAAGATAACTCTTGCTTGAGTCATCATATCTAATTTAGCGGTTCTTTGAGTTAAAAACTCAGGGCTAAATACAATACTTAAATCTTTATATTTCTTTTGTAAGAGACGTGTAGTACCAGGTATAACTGTTGATTTTATAACATATACTGCTTTAGTTTTAGCTTTATCAAATACGTCATGAATATAAGTTAAATTTTGAGAGCCATCTTCGTTCATAGGAGAAGGAACGCAAACAAATACTACCTCGCAGTTATGTACTTCATCTAATGTATTAATACTTTTAAGAGGATCAACATCATAGATCTTTATTTCATATGTAGGACTAAAAGCAAAAGCTTGAGCTTCTCCTACAAAACCATTACCAATTATTCCTACTTTCATTATTGCTTAAAAGCATTAATCTTACAAATTAATCCTTTATCATTTAAAGTTATTATATCAATTACTTTTAAAGGTTCCTTATTATCTATAGTAATATCTATCCTGCAAAGAAATGCTTGAGCATCAACTTTAATAACTGGATAAAGTAATACTGAATCAGTAGATGATACGTCTCCAATACCAGGGCTAGTAATTTTAAAAGTATCTACTGATTTAAATATATCTTCGTAAGCTTTAACTACATCGTCAAAACCTTTCTTATGTATATTCCAATCTATAAGTTCTACATCATCAGCAAATAATTTTACTAGCGAAATATCTTTTTGCTCAAACTTTTTTAAATAATCAGTTATTACTCCTACTGAGTTAATAACATCTTTAATTGAATTTTCTTGTAATGTAAATGGTGCTCCCATAATTAATCTGTTAAAGTGTTATAAAATGCATTCTGTCTTTCTTGTCTTTGAATATCTTTTGGGTGTTTTAAAGCATACTTTGGAGAAGCAGGTAATGCAGCGTATGTTTTATATCCAGATAACTTTTCGTGAACTTTATTTACCCATTTTATTTCAGGTATATTCTTCCAAATTCTCCATTGGTAATCAGGCCAGTTAACCCATCCTTTTTCATTTACTCTCCACTGCCATCTTCCTATATGCTCTTGAGTTAAACCTTCTACTGTATTGATACGAGGAGTTAAATAAACTTCATTATCAGGATTAGCTTCTATTATCATAGGTAGATCTTTAATTAAACCTTCGTTAGGTAACTCATCAGCATCTATCTGAAATATATAATCACCAGTACAGTAACTAGTTAATTGGTTTTTCCATTCACTAAAATCTCTATTAAAGTTTCCTGGGTACCAACTAAAATCGTAATTAATACTTTTAGCTCTTAAGAAGTCTTCTACTCCTTGGTCGCCATTATTCTGATCATATAATACTACTATTTGATCTTCATCTCTTTTATGTTCTAAAAGAAAAGGAACGAGTTTCTGTATTTCAATAAACTCATTACATACTGTTATTGCGTAACTAATTGATTTCATAAAATCCTATAATTTCTAAAGCATCCATAAAACCTTTATTAGCATCAAAATGAGTCATATTTTGCATATCCATTTTATGTGTCTGATCTTTAGGGTACTTACCTGATTTAATTTCTTCTTCTGTTAATACTTTAGCTTTGATAGCTGCCCATCTCCAATTCTTTTTATCTGTGCCATCTGCAAATACCATTCCCTTTCCAGGAAGAGTAATTGTAGCAGGGAACCATGCTCTATCATTTTCATCTATATGCATTAAATCTTTATATAATTCTGGAGAAGTTTCTAATGTATCCTTTACTATCTTAGAATCTTTATCCATCATAGTAGAAGTACTAAAGCCACTCCCCATACAAAGCCAGGTTTTAACTTCTTTACCGTCCTGTTCAAATGTTTGCTCATAACAAGCATCACTACCAAAAGGACCTTTTACTAATCTATCTTTTGTTAAATTATCACTCATAACTATTTTAATTTAGGTAAATCTAATTTAGGTAAGTTTAACTCTACTTGCTTAGGAAATTCAGGTAAATTTTTATCTAAAATCTCTCCTAAGAGTTTAGTCATAGCTTCAAAGCTAAAATCTTTTGAATTTTTAAATCCTAGCTGTTTAGCTAAAGGAACCCATTTTTTATAATTTTTATAAATTTCTTTATACCCTGCTCCTACTTGAGCATCATCAGGTTGAAACCATTCACTTTCGGGTAGTAAAACTCCTTTCTGAACTGATGATTGATCTAATTTATGTATCTTACCGCCACATAGAAAAGCTTGACTATTATTTAGGAAATCCATATGACCAGACCATCCTGTAGTTAGTATAGGTTTTTTAACAACACTGAACTCTAATAAAGGTCTTCCAAAGCCTTCTCCTTTAGTTAAACATACCATTGCTTTAACTTTAGGATTATTATATAAGTTATTCATATCAGTATCATGAATCTCTCCATGAATAAGGTATATATTAGGTAGCTTACCTCTTACACTCTTTCTTAAATCGTCTATCTTTTTAAGTATTCTATCTTGATCTATTATAGAACTACCAACATGAGAAGTTTTAATTATTAATGCAGGTTGTTTAGGTTTGTTTTTAAACGTTTCTAAGAACGATTTAATCATATAACCTACATTCTTTCTATCATGACCGTAATTACCTTGCAGCCAATGTCCTACAAATAGAAAACAGAACTCTTCTTGTATAGAAGATAAATCAAATTTAGTATTCGGATTAACTCCATACTTAGTATTATCTATACCTTCAAATAAAACTTCAATAGGAGTCTCTGCTACTTGTGTTTCAACTATCTGATTAGTTCTATTGTCTTTAATATCCCATTTAGTTTCTTCAAGTACGCTTTTCGAATGTTTAGAAGAAGTAAGAACTCTATCCATTCTATTTATTCCTTCTATCCAAGACTTATCACATAAGGTAGTTTCTATACCTGCAGTTACTCCAATATTATATTTACCTATCTTTTGAAATTCGTTAGGTACAGTAATCTGAATCCATACATCAGGTTGAGCTGTCATTTGAGGAATAATGTTAACTAACATTTCTTCTTCTCCATGGTCTTCTAAATACCCAAATCTAGTATTACCCCATCTTTGAGATAATAATTTAACATCGTACTTACCTAAAGCCATTAATGCCTTAACAAAGTCTCTAGATCTTGCTCCATAGCCTGAGTAAGTATCTACTGGGGAACTAACTACAACTGAAATTTTATCCATATTAATAACCTGTAATTTTATGTTTAACAGTAGGAGTATTATATTCTTCTACTTTAATTATATTGTGAGAAGGTCTAGGTTTAAAGTTTTTAAAAGCTTTCTCCATACATTCACCTATCTTCTTACTCATCTTAGAAGAACACATTCCTGCTTCATCAGACATTACCCATTCATGTCCTTTCATTCCTCTTTTATCTCTTTCTTCTTTTCCTAATTCATATGCTTTTAATATTGCTTTAGAAGCATCTTCAGGACTTAGCCTATCATCATATATATAAGGAGTTAAAGGAGAACCTGTAAAAGATATATTAGAAGGAAAAACTGGTATAGCCCATTCACCATGTTCTTTATAAGTACCTCTATGATTAGAAGGAAAATCTGCATCAAATTCTATCCATTTACCTTTTTCATCTACAAACCTCATTTGATCTTGCATACCTCCAGTAACGTTAGCTGATATCATAGTACCGCACATCATCGATTCGGTTAAAGATAATCCCCATCCTTCATTAGAAGAAAGTAAAACAGTTAAGTCAGCCATATTATACATAAAGTTCATCTGTTGAGGAGATATCTTAGCACTAGAAAAGAATATATTACCATCTGGATAGAAGGTATTCTTCATTGCTTGTAAGTCTGTACCGTTATTATCAGATGGTTGAGTATGCATTACTAATGCAGTCTTTTTAGCTTTTTCTTCTCCGATTAGATCACAGAAATGTTTATAAGCCATTAAAGTATCTCCTGGTCTTTTTCTATGAATATTTCTTGAATTAAAATAAACTATAAACTCAGCATCAACCGGTACTGTCTTTTCTTTAAATTCTAATAATTTAGGATAAAGCTCGTCTCCTTCTCTGATAGGAAAGAAATCTTTTTCATCTATACCATGAGGTACATATTCTATAACTTTATCTTTAGCTTTTTCTTCTAATACTAATTTATTAATATTAACTGTTTGTTTTGATATACCCATTAACAAATCTACTGATTCGTAATAAGGTCTATTGTACATAGGAGCAGGATAATCATCCCATATATTTAACCAGAAGATAGGAATCTTACTTCTAATTTCTCTTTCTATTTCAAATAACCATATCCAATATCTAGGATCAGTAAATATAAAAATAGCATCTGGCTCTTCTTTTTTAATTAAATTCCTAATTATTCCTGCATCTCCATATCCATTCCAAGGCATAACTTTTACATCTGCATCATTGATACCTCTTCTTTTACTTATGTCTTGACTTATATCAAATGTTTTACCTTGATCAGGATGCTTTAAAGCGGCTCCTAATTGGAACCAATTGTACTTATGAGATAGATTAACTACAAACTCTCTTGCCATAGTAGCAATACCTGAATGCATTCTAATATCATCGCATAATAGTAAAACTTTCTTTCTTTCGTCTTTCGGAATATAGCCTTCTATCATTTTTTTAATTTAATGGATATAGTTTCGTGTATTAATTTCTTAAACTCTTTATCTGTAATATAAAGAAAAATTGCCCGATCTGCAAGCTTTTTAAAAGAAAAATTATCTTGTAAGCAAGCCATTTTAAATTTATCGAAGTGAGGCTGTGTTATTTTAACGGATGTTAACTTTTCGTCTTTAATCATAACTAATATTTTATAACTATATATAAGTATATATTTATATATAAATAGGCTATTTTTCTAAAACTCCATCGTAAACATTACAATGCCAACATGGACTTCTATCGCCTGTACAATGATAACTCTTATCTATATATTCATTTTTATTATCTAATACATCTGCTATAAAGTTATTCATAGCTGATAGAGCTTTACCTCTTTTAATCTTTCCTGCAGTAGGTCTAAACTCTTGTACTCTTCTTTGCATAGCTGCAAAGTCTGCTTCAACAGGTACTCTTCTCTTAACTATAAAATACTCTACGTTAACTTTCTCTATAGGAACGTTAAACTGTTTAGCAAAAAACTCTTTATATAAAAGCAATTGAAATGTTTTTTTATCATCTGCTTTAGCAAATTTATTCCAACCTTTAGTAGATGTTTTAATATCAACTAAGGTATATTCATCTAAATACTTATTATAAAAAACTAAATCTATATATCCTTTAAAAAAGACTCCTGGTCTTAATTCTTGATATAGTAAAGTTTCTATACCAGCTAAGTAAGTATTCTTTTTAGAAAAGTAACCTCCTCTTTTCTTTTTTATATAATCCATTATATGCTTACCATCTAACCAGAACATATTCATCTCATCTGGATTAGAAAAATGCTCTCCTCCATTTTGCATTTTCTGCCTTTTGTAATTTTTAGACATTCTTTCGTATAGGTAAGCACTAGTATCTATTTCATCTGCAGCTTTTGCAGTATTAGAATACATAACGTCTAAATAATTTTGTAATGTTTCATGAAATGCTGATCCAAATACAGCATGAATGGAAGGTTCATAAGGAGCTATGTTACGTAGATATTGTAACTCCCACTTACGTTTACAACTAAGATAGGTAAATAATTGACTATAAGAGATATGTTTATTACTCTTAGATTGCTTTATATAACTATCCTTAACAAGTTTAACTTGCTTTGGAATTTTTTTTGGCATACTATTTATCTTTCCATTTATCGTTAAATACTAACTGAGATATTATTCCGTAGTTAGTAATATCCTGAAAAGTATCTATCAACGTTTCGTTTTCAGCTTTACGGTTAGTAAGTATCATATTTTTCCATCTGTTAATTTTATCAGATAGTCTATACCATAGTCCTGTCATAGCAAATTCTTTCTCTTCTTCGTTTACTAATTGAGTACCTGCTGATACATTTCCCATGCCATAATCGAGATGCTTTTTAGCAAATAGTTCGAATTGCTCATCCATTATCTCTTTGTATGCGTTGTAAATAGTAGGGTATTCTTCTTTTAAAACTTCTATAGCTTTCTTACTCATATAACTTTTATTATTATTTTACTTAAAATACTTATCTAAAGTTTCGATTCTTTCTTCAGCAGATGCTAATAACCTTAATGACTCTTCACAATTTTTATAGAAGTCTTCTGTTGTATGATCTCCTATACCAACAGCATTCTTAGTTAATAGCTCTAATGAAAGTAATGCTTTAGCCTTATCTGCTTCAGCACTCTTCTTTAACATGTCGTATACTTTTTTGTCCATAATATAATATAATAAAAATTTATCGAATAAACAACTTTACATATAGATAATTCTATCACTATTATCTCTATCCATCCAGCCTTCTCTGCCGTCTTTTAGATTTACATAAGCTCTAGTTCCTCTAATATCAATTTTAGGTTGTTCGTTTAAATATTCTACTGATCCATCTCTATTAACTATTTTAAAGTTATTAGGATTAGACTTAAGATCGTTTACATTTCCTATTGGTTCTTTTTTAAGAACTACTTTAGGTTTAGGAGTAGGAGATGCTTCAGGAGTAGCAGTAGGAGTAGGAGTTAAAGTAGCAGTAGGAGTAGGAGTTAGTTTATCCATAGCTTCTACATCTGCTAATAAAGTCTCTATAATAGGAGGTTCTTCTCTATCTACTTCTTCATATAAAGTAGTTACAGGTTCTTCTTTTTCTCCATATAAATTTTCTTCTCTTCTAGGAAAAGCATTTGCAAAAGCCATATTAGCTGCTACAACTAATGCTATTGCTAGCGGATCAAATACAAATATAATAACTAATAATAAAATATTAATTATCTTATCCATAGGTGTACCAGTTAGTCCAGCTAAATACTTTAATGGTCCTAATTCACCTGCTACATCTGAGCTATTCTGTAATTCTAATATTTCAAATTTATATTTCTGTAAGCTATCTGCAGCTATAGATCTTCTTAGATAGACATCTTTCCTGTTATTTTCTTCAACTCTGAGTCTATCTTGTGCAAGACGTAAGTCAACCGTGGAAATCGTATTTCGAATGCCTCCAGCCACACTGGTGTCCTTGACTTGTATAGAAACCGACTTGGCGTTAGAAAGAGTACTAATATTGTCCAGTATTTGTTCAAGCTCTTTATCATATCTTGTAATATCGTCTTCATAAAATTTTGCTTTATTATCTAAAAATTCAATTCTATTTTCATTAACTAATAACGTTTGATAAGTTTCTTGGTAAGCGGCTGATAAGAATCCATATATACCCATACTGGTTATAAGTACAAGTATAGTAGCTGCTATAGTTAAATAAGTTCTTAAAATTTTGTTTATTGTATCCCAATACTGATACAGTAGTGATGCTATAACTAATTTAGCTACTTCTAAAGAACCAGCCATTATAATTACCTCTACAGTTGCTCCTGCGAATAGTTTACTCAATCCATATACTGAATAAAAAGCTGCTGATCCTGATACGGAGAGAGCAGAGATAGCTATAATAAAAGGAAAAAAACCTTTTCTCAGTGTATTAAGCATAGTTTTCTTTAGTATAAATAGTTTTACTTACTTGGTTAAGAAAAGTACAGCAAATACACCGCCGGCAATCGTACCTACTTTATAAAAGAATTCTCTTCTTTTAGCTTTTCTCAAAGCTTTTTCTAAGTCTTTTTGAAGATTTTCTTGAATTTGCTTTTGTTTATCTTTAGTAGCTATAATTTTATTGAAATTAACTATTTGTAGATTAAGATTAGATATAATAGTATCTTTAGCTTTTATCTGCACATCTTTTTTCTGTAATATAGTATCTGTAACTACAAGCTGTTGTTTTGCAGCATCTCCAGTTATAAGATCTTTAATTACTAACTTTGCTATTGGGACCTGCAATCGAATCGAGGTACTGTCTGTATCTGTCTGCGAAAAACTGGTAAAGCTCATCATTATTAAGATTATTAATACTGTTAATCTTTTCATCTGTTTCTTTTTTAATTATATAAATTCTATTATTAAGATTATTTATCTTCTTATTAGCATCTGCTACAACTTGTTGAAAATTATCTATTTCAACCTTCAGTTGTTCGTTCTTAGTTCTAGCTGAATCAATTACTATATTTAAAGCATTAATTTGAGCTTCGTACTTTTTAACATCAACCTTAATACTACCTCTTCCGAATATCATATACCCGACAAATATACCGAGTACACCCCAGAGAAGATAGGTTCTTATATTATTATTTTTCATCTTACTGTACTATAGCAGTATCGTAATCAATATATGTTACTTCACATTCTTGACCACCTGCTAATGCATCCGCTATATGAGGATAGACTCTTTTATAAGCATCAGAAGACGCTCCTATAAACCCTTGTTTAGAGATATTCTGTTGAGAAGTATCTCCTAATAGTAAACATCCCATAGTATCATCATCGTCATTTCCACAATGCCATAATATATACTCAAAATTAGGAACGTTTAATACATGTATCATTCCTTTATGTATTTCCGGAAATCTACTTGCATATCTTTCATTAAATCCTCCAACAGTTCTTAAACCTAACTTATAGGTACCTGCTGGGATTCTAGTTTCACCTGAAACTTTTACTTTTCTTGCTTCATCTTCTAAAGTGAAACATAAAAATTTTCTTCCTTCAGTAACATCAAAAAGTAATCCTAAAGAGGATTCATTTTGAGAACTAAATCTTAATACTTCGAATTTCATATTTTATTATTTACGTCTGGTTCGTCCATAATAGATATGTAACTATCTACTAATCTCGAAACTGCTTCTGGAGTCTCGTCTTTTTTGAACTTAACTTTTATTTTAGCACAAGCAATATTATTCGGATTATGAGCATGATCTACTTCAATATTACGAACTAAATGCTTATATTTTTTATTTTTAAATTTACCTAAAAGCGATTTTTTTAATGCTGATGGACCTTTTCTTGTATCGAATCCTAATCTAGCATCAAATTCTATTTCCATTTCATCTAATCCTATTGATGAATGATCAGCTATACTATAATATGGTATTGTAATTTTTTTATCTCCTACCTGAACATCAGTAGTAATAGGTTGACCTTTATCGTCAAAGTAATTAGAAAGAGCATTTATATGCTGTCTTTCGCTTATCTGTTTAGCTACGATAGCGGCCTCAAGGAGACCGCTTACTAGCTCTTCAATTTGTAATTTTGCCATTGATAGAAACCTTTTTTTATAAGATAGTAAAAACTATCCTAATAACCAACTAATTCTATAAAAATTTAGTGAGAACCTGATGGTGCTAGATCTACTGGCTCAATCATTGAGTTTACTGCATCGTAGAGTTTCATCATACCTTCAGTAGGTTTTAACTGTTCTGCATGTACATTAACTACATATTTAGCTGAATTATCAGTACTTCTGGTATTTTCTTTAGTAGTTGCTACTTTACCAGATATGTTAGCTTTAACATTGAAGCCCCATCCACTATATCCCATAGAAGCACTAAACTGTCCTGATTTGGACGTAGTGTCTTTGCTTACAGTAGATTCTTTAACTTCCATAGTAAAGTTAATATCTGCCTTTGTAACAGCTAAAGATGGTAATGGAATTAAAGCAATCATTGGAACTTTACTATAGAAAGTTTTCCATTCTTTAATACTACCATCGGTATTGCTACCAGTATCTAAATTTGAGTTAGTAACTGCCTTTGTAATCTGAACATCAATAGCTCTGGTCTTTAAAACATCTACTCCGTTAACAACTGATCCTGTTTCAAAAGCTACCTCTTGAACATAGTCCCATGTTACTTCGTTTAGTTTTGCTTGTCCTTTTGCTATTCCTACTAATGGTCCGGTGATTAAATCTTCGATTGGTAATCCGACGAATTGATCTGCAATTTGTGACATTTACGTAAAATTTAAAAGTTATATAATAATAAATAGAATAATGCTATCCAAACTTAGCAATATTTGCATATTTTTTCTTAATTTTTTCTATCTCAGCTAAACCCTTTTGCATTCTTTTAGTAGTTTCTTCTTTTACCTTAAAAGATAGTATAGCATAACAATGAGGGCATGCCATTTGATCATGTTTAATAATATGTTCGATAGTTAATCCTAAAGGATTCCTACAAGAAGGACAAGGAAAGGCCATAACTTTTATTTAGATTGTTCTATACCTCCTTTGATTAGTCCAGATAATTCTATTTGCCTTTCCTAAATAACTTTTTTTTCTCAACCTTTCGTTGAATTCGTTTCTAACACCATTCAACTGGGTGTTACCATTTTGCTGCTCTGTCATTTTCTACTTAAATATAACTTTTTAATTTTTATTAATTTAATAAATATCCATAAGGAGTAGCATCTATATCTAAACCTATTGGAAAATTTTCTAACTTCATACTTACGCTCATATTACGTTGTATGTAAGGGTTATAAAATACTCCTTCTGCAGTTAAACAGATTAAACCTGTATGAGGTCCACCTAGCTGTCCTGCATCCTGTACGATTACTTCGTTCCAAACTACGTATTCGTCATTACCTGGTATTTCTACTCCAGCGAACTTACCATCAGGTCCTTCCCAAGTATAAGTTCCTATATCTAATAGTTCTCCGTCATCGTTAGCATCATGATCTAAAGTATATAGAGCAAAATGCTGTCTATCCAATCTAGGAGGACCATCGTCTATTTGAAGATAAAGAATAAATATCTTTTTTACAACTCCATTCACATATTTAGTTCCACCAAATGTTTCTATTTTAGCGTATCTTTCATATGGATCGAAGGAATCACCATCTAAGGCTATTTCAAAAACTGGTTCTAAAACTACTTCTTCTTCTTTTTCACAACTAAGTAGTAAAACCATTGCCAAGAATAATACTAATTTTTTCATTGTTACTAATTAAAATTGATTTGCTGTTTTGACCTCTTCAATCGCTTCTATTAACTCATCTAATGTAACAGGACATTCTAAATCTAATCCTGCTTTAAAAGACTCTTCGTTAATTCCGTCTTTGAATATTATTATAGTTGGAGCCATTCTGACTCTATATTCTTTTTTAGCTCCTGGAGCTTTGGCAATATCTACTCTATAGTATTTTACTCCTTCTACTTTATTCCAATCAGCAAACGCATTAGCTTCGTTAAATTTAGCCCAAAATTCTATTACTACTATAGAACTTTCATCATCTCCAAAAGCTGACTGTTCGTTAATTTTATCATCGAAGTTACTATCGTCAATATATTCTTGTGAAAAAGATAGTAATGGTAAGTAGAGTAAAACTATGAAAATAAATTTTTTCATATTATTTTTTTTTGCTTGCAGTTACTTTGCTCTCGCCTTTAGTTACTGTAACGTCTGTATCAGTTACATCTACTTGCATTGGGTCATCCTCTTTATCAGAAAGTTCCTTGATTAAACTCTTAATTATTTCTAATTCTGGTTTTTCTTCCTTTTCTTTAGCTCCTACGATATGTTGTAGTATACCAATTAAAGCCATAGCTGCGGTTGATACTAAACCAATAACTGCTGTTAATGCTCCTCCTTCTAAAAATTGAGAGCTAATTACACCAATAATAACTAATATAGTAATATAGTTTATACCATGTTTACCTAAATGTCTGGATGCTATTTCCTTTGCAGTGCTTTTAGCATGGATTTTATCTATTTCTATTTTTGCTAAAATTTCCTCTTTCAATGCTTCTTTACTCATTTTATTTATTGTTTTTGTAACTCATATAAACGTTCGTCAATTTTTTCTAATTCTTCTAAAATTTTATCGACGTCGTCTTGAGTGTCCATTATTGTTTGTCGAATTAATTCATCCTTAAGATCATATTCGACTCTATCTATCACGGGTGCAGGTAATTCTTTTGCTTCAGCTATATCAGCTTGTAATGCAAACCACATACCTACTAAAGCAGCTATACCTGTAGCTATCATCCCTAATGTTTTGAGATCTAATGTAACTTTAGTATCTTCACCTAATTGTTTTGCCATTTTTATCTAAATGTATAATTTATTCCGAAAGTGGAGTTATAGAATTTAGTATCCCACATTTTATTATATTCTCCTTCTATAAATACTCCTAAATTTTTTCCTATCTTCCATCCAAAGTTAAGACCAACTTGATAATCTTCCCATTGTTCTCCTTCGGCTCCTTCTACTAATCCACCTTTACCCCAGTTATTTCTATTTAAATAGCTGAAGTCTGTATCTCCAGAAACGTATTTATGAAATGGAGGTAAGTAGTTAACATAAGAATGTAACCAGAAATTACCTTTATAATGATAGAAATCTGCTCCTACTATTGGAGAAACAACTCCAAAAGGATCTATTTCATCCCATATTTCATTATTATACCTGTTAATAAGGTCTCTGAATACTGTGTTTCTAAAATCTAAATCTGAGTAAGCTACTATAACACCGTTAGGATCTTTCCATATCCAGTCTTGAAAAGTTTCTCCTGTATTCTCATCTGTATAGGTTGTAAAGTGATCACTATAGCCATATTCGAATCCTAATGAGTACCAAGGATTAGCAGGATACTCTATAACTTCACCTGTATTAGGATTAGTCCATGTTTCAGTTTCATTTAACCATATTTCTATAGGATTATATCCGTAAGCTCTTTCATGAGTTCTATAAATTGCTCCTGCTGAAATGCTAAACTTTTTACCAATAGGTAATCTAGCTCTTAGTTCTGCTGACTTATAAGAAAAGTCAAATGCACCTTGCTCTCTAGATTCTATTTTAGCTATATGATATTTACCTGTATGTCTTAAAAAGTATCTAAAGTTTTCAAATTCTTCTCCTCTTAATCTTTCTTTCTCAAAATGAAATAAATATTCAAATCCATCTACTGCTGATGTAGGTGCTGAAAGAGCTTGTTGATTTTCTCTGTAAGCATTACCAGTCCAAAAGTTACCAGGTTTTCTTTCGTAACCAAATCTACCTAATTTACGAATACCGATTCCATACCTGTAATCAAATGGAAAATATTCTGTTACTTCTATTACTCTTGGTATATCGTATAAGTTACCATCTGCCGGTCTTTCTACGAAAAAGTCTTTTCTCGAATTTTCATATGCATTTCTAATATCACCTGCTGCATAAACAGTTCCGTACTTTAAAAAATCAGTATATAATTCTTTAAAGAAGTTTTTCTTTTTCTTTTCCTCTTGTGCTAATGATGGTACTGCTACTAGTAAGGCAAGAGTAAGTAATAATATTTTTTTCATGTTTTTATTTTTTGTTATTAGGATTTATAGCTCTTCCTGCTTCAGCAATACCGAAACAACCAAGTACTATCCATAGAAATGAATCATATATAAATTCGTTTATAACTAAGTCTTTTCCAAAATAACCAGTAAGTAAGTCTGCAAATGCAAACATTATCATTACTATAAATGCAATAAAACCAACGATAGACTTTTCATTTATATTGTTATCGTCTTTAAATAAATTTCTAAAATCCATAAATATCTTTTTTACTTTTTTCATCTGTAACAGTTTTAAAGTAACCTATTGGTTTTCGTTTAATATAAATAGATTTAAATACATAAAAAAAGAGGCCCGAAGGCCTCCAATTTTAACTAGTCGAGCTCCTACCCTCTAACTAGTCTCTCCATCATATTCCTCATCAGAGGAATCACCATAAATTTGTCCTTGTATTCCGGAATAACAATACCTAACCCAATGACTCGAGTTCTTTAGGTTGGAACTCGCTATTGACGTGTCCGCACTTCTTGCAATTGAAGACGGGTATTGGGATGTAAGTCTTTTGACCTGTTCCGGTGAGAAGTCCACTTGCTGCTCGGATAATGAGTCCGTTTTCAAAGTAGATTCCTCCACATTCATCGCATGTAACTCCTGTTGTTTGGTTGATGTCGACATTCAGCTGTTGTTGCATAATTATTTCTTAGGTTTTCTTCCTCTTTTGCCTCTAACAGCTCTGCCTACGTCTCTAACTTCATCAGATAATTTCTTACCTGCCGCTTTAACGTCAGCAACTTCTTTTTTGACAGCTTTAGTTCTACGTTTAACTTCTTTTTTAACGTTAGAAACTTTTTCTTTGACGTCTTCAACCTTATCCTCTATTTCATCTGGGATAAAATCTCCGTCTCTGTCATTAATCTTTCCCTTAGAGTAGAAAAAGAAATAGACACCTGCACCTACTGCAAGTACGCCTAAAATAATAAAAATTGTATTCATAATTAATGTTTGTTATGTTAATAAATATTTAGGGTTTATATTTTCTAGACATATAATCGTAAAAATCTAGTAATTTTTTTGAAGAATTTTCAGCTTCTTTGTAATATGTCTCTTTATCTATACCGAACTCTTTCATAAACCCTGTTCTAAGTTCGTCTAGTCTTCTTGTTTCTTCTTTTTGATAATCATCTAAAAGTCTTTTTTTCCTAGCACCATCTACTGAAGCTTCTTGCTTCCATTTCATATAATCTATCTCACCATTCTGAGTTATACATTGAAGGTATTTTTCATTCATAGTATATTCTGCTAAATAAGATTCATACAAATAAGGAGCATGATCTAAATCTCCATTAGCTATTCTATCTCTTAAAGGTTTACTTTTAGATAATGGTTTATTTTTAGGAGTATAACTTCTCCACCACATAAACCTATCATAAGGTTTTTTAAAGTAATCTTTCTTAAGAGTTCTAAGAATCCAGTTTTTTTCTAAAGGAGGACTAAATGGTAAGGAGTGCATTATATAATACTTTTTTTATTTATAGGATCTTGTCTATATTTATGCTTTATATCGAACATATCTATATCGGAGTTATCCTGTTCTATATTAAGATAAGAATTTATTCTCGTAATTCCAACTTTTTTATAAAATATTTCTTCGTAAGTTACTTGAAAATAAGGTAAAGTTTTCATTTGCTTTTTAATTTCAACTCTTAATTTAATATTTTCTTGTAGTTTTATTCTTTCTTCTTGATCAAAGTCTTTTAATACATACTTATAAGGGCCCCACTTTCTACTAATAAGTCCTAACATATGGCTTTCTGCTCCTGCTATATCATCCTCTCTTGTTAATACTATTACTTTATCAAAATAATTATGTAAAGAAGTCTGTTGCTTTAAATTTAATTCACCAAATAAAAACTTAACTGTAGTATTTGGATCTAGCCAAACTTGTTCATCGAAGAAATATCTATTATGAATTGGATTTCTAGGATTATAAGGTTCGGGTATATAATATGATTTTAACTGTCTAGAAATATATCTACTTAAAGTAGTTGAACCTGATCTAGATTGAGCATAAACACAGACTCTCATTTTATAAATTTATATTCTCTACCTCCTAGTTTATGACATATATGTATTGGAGCTTTATTCCAACCGTCCATATAACCGTACATATATTCATTTCTGTCTAAAAAATATTTAAATCCGTAATTATATAACTGTACTCCAGTAGTACGTGGTATATTTAATTCTTTACGTATATAAGTACCTCCAAAGTAAATAGATTTATTAGTTGGTAAAGCATGCACTTCATTAATCCAATCATAAGTAAATACGTTAGAGTACCATCCCCAACCTATAACTTCATTAAAATCTTTATGAAAAAATAAAGTACAATTAGAAATAGTATTTAATCTTTTTTTAATATCATCTAACGTAGGTCTTTCATCCCAATCAGATAATCTGGTATCTATAGAAGATATTATATTTTCAAAATGTTCTTTTGTACTATCGTTAAATGAAGAAGCAATTTCAAATTTAAATGAGTTATCAAAATTTAAAGGTTTAAACTCACTTTTATGAATTTGCATTTCATATCTTTCAGGCGCCATCTTTTAATAGTTCATCACATGCTATTTCTAACCCTAATAAAAAAGATCTAGTATTAAATTCTTTTTGAACCTCTACTACTCTTAACATTATTTCAGTCATTCTGCCAGACTCTTTAGCTTGATTTAATAACTTATTTATTTTTTTCTCTCTTCTTACTTCTGCTGTTTCATATACAGCTTCAATATCTTCCGAAATTGTTTCGTGCCACTTTTTTACTGAATCACTCATAGATGTTTAGATTTAAATATTTTTTTAAAATTATTAAAACCGGCTTTAGCGTTTTCAAGCCATTGATCGTTGCTGCCATCGTCGCTAACCCATTTATATGAATATAAGAATTTATCAGCAATTCTACAACTTTCTGCTATGCTAAATAACTCCATATCAATAATATCACATTCATCTATTTTTTCCATATAAGATTCAACATAATCATCATGAGAACTATCATACATATGATCAGTAGTTAAACATTTGATATCTGAATCATCTTTTAGTTTAATAGGTTCAGTATTATGAAATCCTAAAGTATCGATATCATTGATAACTGATCCTACTTCTAATACTTTTCCTATTTCGTAATCTTTTAAATTACCACATGAACCAAAGTTAATTACATAATCTGGATCATATTTGTTAATTAGTCTGGTAGTATTAACTGCTGCATTTACTTTACCAATACCAATAATGAATATAGGTATACCAAATAATTCTTTACAATCATGCTCTAAATCAGTAGCTGATAGTAGAAGTATGTTATCTGTTCTCCACATCTTAATATTTAATTAACGATTTAACGTTGTTTTCCGCTATTCCTATATCTATTAATACTAATTTATCTAATAAATCATAGCCTGCATTAGATACGATGTTTTCCGATGCATTCATAGTACCTCCGGTAGCTATTACATCATCAACTAATATAACTGATCCATGACCTTGTTTCATTTCTATAGTATCACTTCCGTACTCTAAATCGTAAGATTCTTTAACTAAAAAATGAGGAGGTAACTTTCCTTCTTTCCTTATTAATCTTAATCCTCCTCCAAAGGTAGCTGCTAAAGCCGCAGCAAAAATAAAACCTCTAGATTCTATTCCTACCCAATAGTCAGGCTGCTCAACTAATCTACCCATATCTGATATAGCTTGTTTAAATGCTATAGTATCTTCTAATAAAGGTTGAATATCTTTAAAGTAAATTCCTTCTTTAGGAAAATCTTTTATAGTATGAATATATTCTAATAAATTAATTTTCATTTTTATTTTTATGTTTAGTTTTACGGGTATATTTTTTTCTATTTCTATAAACGTTAGGTTTCATCGCATCATATATTTCTTTCATAGTAGCTACTATCTTTTTCATTTTTCAGTATTTTCAATATAGTTACGTAGTTCTTTATGATTTTCAGGATCTAAAATCCATAATGGTCCTTTTTCATCTATTAATCTTAACATCTGACCATCTGAGGGTAATCCTTTATGCCATCCTGTATTAGTATTAGCCTGTTGTTTAATAATGTTATTCCCTAGTTTAACAGAAGTATCCTTTAAAGACATATCTTCTTCAAATCTATATGACTCTCTAATTAAATAACCTGAGGCTTTTATATCAGTTAAATGTATACCTCTTTTTATTAAATGATACGGTTGTAGAGTATGCATTAAGACAGGTCCTTTATAATTTTTCATATTATAATTAACATTTTTACCGCATATATCGTCAAACATTTCAGCTAATGCATCCATAGGTTTAGGTTTACTAACGAAGAAAAAATCTTGTACCCATGCATCATCATTAAGAGCTGTAACATGGCTTTTTGCATACATTAAAATATCATTAAATTGACCTCTTACTATATTATAAACTACCCTATCTAAAAGTTCTTTTTGTAAAACAAAATCACATCTAGTCTGTAGCACTGCATCATACTCTTTATTAGAAGTATTTCTAAGTTCATTTACTTTCTTTAATGTCCAACAATAATGAGGTTGATGTCTACCAGGATCGTGATTTTTTAAGTCAAACGGACAATCTTCTTCTTTTAATAACTCATACTTAGTAATCCATTTTTCTTTTGATAAATCAATAATTGGATCAAAACTTTCATAAGCATTATCAATAGTATCCCATATTGAAACAAAAAAATCAAAATTAACATTTTCATATAAATTATTATAAACACTATACAATTTACTAGTAATGTTTAAATGCTTTGGATGGCCGTTAAGCATTATTGCTATATTATATGGCCTATCTAAAGAAGCTAATTGCTTTTTTATACTTTTTAATTCGCTAGTTAATCTCATTTTATTATATTAAATACTATATTGCTTATTTCTTTACACTGTTCAGCTGTAGGGTGACAGGTTGGTTCATGATTATATTTATTATTTTCTAATTTAATTATTTTTGATTTATCTATACTTTCAAAGATAGGAAAATTACTGCTATCCTCCAACTGTTTATTATCATTAAAAGACCCGAAATTGATAAAAGTATAATTAAATTTATTAGCTTTTAGAAAGCTTTGCAAGTATACTATTTGAGTATAATGATTTAATAACTGGTTAATATATAATTGATCAGAGTTATTTTTTATTTGACTTTTATAATAATCAGTAAATTTTTCAATCACATCTAGGTTATTTCTATAATCTTCATGACCGTATTTTTTTAAATTTTTAATACTATAAGGATATAATCTTCTACTTAATAAAACATCTTCTCTACCAAAGGTAGCAGGAGTAATATTTACTTGACTGTCAAGCAGTGAAACCATATACCTTGTAGGCCATGTTAAACCTATAACTACTAAAGTTTCTTTTGAGTCTAAAGTACTTAAATAATTTACAGAATGATAAGCTATAGACTGCATAGAATTACCATTAATAGAATGATTAATTAATTCAAGATTTAATTTTTTTGATAAATGATAAGGCCATATTTCTTTTTCAGAAAGATTATTTCCTGCTGTAAAACTACATCCATTTATATATAACTTTTTATACATTATATTAAAGTTTTTAAAGGTTTAAATGAACTTTCTGGTTCTTCATTCAGCGGTAAATCTTTTTCATATGCTTCTAGAAAATTTTCATAAACTAAATCTTGATAACTTACTCCTGGGTGGTCTATATCTCTAGCTATTTCTGGAAAGTTAGGAGGCTGTATATTTTTATTTATTACATAAAAGTCTATATTTTTTATACTATGCAGCTTAGCTCCTATTTCGTGTGCATAGTACTTAATAGCAGCAAGATTAGTCCTCCAATACAATCTCATATTTTCTTCTTGACCTATCATAAATCGTGCTTCTTCGGATATTTGATAATGGTAATGAAATACATTTACAGGAGATAAACTTAGCCATAATTTTTTTCTACCATCAAATATTTCATATCTATAACAAAAAGGAGTATAGAGAAATATATTTTTTATTTTTAATTTATCCTTAAACGCTCCTAACAGACGCGCAGCGGTTCCGATTCCTGTCCCCGGCACGGACAGATTCCAAAACTTACCTCCAATCTTTTGGTTAAGTCTCCAAGACCAAGTATTTTTTAAATAATGCCCTATACCATAAGTATGACTACACCCCAGATATACATTCCCCTCTCCTTCTGCATCTTCGAAGTTATCCGGTGTTCTAAATCCATAATCATTTAATTTATATTCTATAGGATTATCTTTATAATGCAATAACTCTTTATTATCGGGATCTTTACTCAAATTCTCTTCAAATAACTGCTTAGTATCCGGAGGCGTAAAATTTAAT
>Ga0163111_10000242_pt1 | contig 32590 bp, 31 predicted proteins | sample CRUFie1St18metaG_FD_109645 | JGI IMG/M metagenome (GOLD analysis project Ga0163111, IMG submission 109645) | Marine microbial communities from the Costa Rica Dome - CRUD Field 142mm St18 metaG | ecosystem: Environmental > Aquatic > Marine > Oceanic > Photic zone | place: Costa Rica: the Eastern...
CTCTTTCTGATTAGACTCATCTAAATCAATGAAGATGTTGTTGAATCTAGTTTGGCTTTCATTGTCAATCCACAGTAATCCATTTCTTAGAGGTTCTTGATATGATGGTATATCCTTGGCCATGAATTCAATAAGTTGTACAACCTCAGCATCACGAATAGATCCAAATTCATTAGGAGGTAGAATTAGATTACAAAGTTTATCAAGAGTAAGTAATTCATCATTAGTAAAAAACTTTTGAGCAAATAATTTATCATCATATAGAATTTCATCAGGTGTTCTTCCATACTCATACCTTGTTAGTGATCGGGTGATTTTTTCACGGCTAACACCATAACAAGATTCCAGGAAAATACTCGCTCCAAAAGACGCTAATGCTATAGTTTTTATAGAATCTCTTCTTTTCATCTAAAAATTTTGTTTTTTAAATTCATTTACAATATGTTCAGATGAACGCATTGCTAAAGCAAGAATTGTCCATGTGGGGTTTTTATCTGCCTGCGATACAAATGGTCCAGCATCCACCACGTAAACGTTTGATACATCATGAAGCCTTTCAAATTGATTAGTTACAGATTTTTTGGGATCATTACCCATTCTTGTCGTACCAACCTCATGAATAATCCAGCCTGGTTTATTTAAACCATAATTAGCATCCTTCCCTGGTTTTCCCCAAAGAGGAATTCCACCCATGTTATGGATAATTTCCTCGAAGGTGTCTTGCATGTGTTTGGCCTGCTTTATTTCGTTGTCTGTCCAGTTGTAATTGAATCTTAATGTAGGTACTCCATACTTATCTACTGAATTTGGATCAATCTCACAATAATTTGTCTTTTGTGCTACCGACTCACCTCTTCCTGAAATTCCAATTGTTGATCCATAATATTTTTTCATATCTGCTCTTAAAACATCTCCATATCCTCCTGCCTTATTAATTCCAAAAAATTTATTAAAACTGTTTACATTAAAACCAGTACCATATGTGGGCGCACCCATTCCACCCCATACTTCAATATGGTAGCCACGAGGAAAATCGAGTTTCTTATTATCAAGCCACCATGGTGAATATACGTGCATACCTCCGACTCCATCCTCATTGTAAGTTTTTCTATCAATTAATTGTGGTAGAAAAGCCATCATATCTCCACCAGTTGAGTCATGTAAATATTTTCCTATCAAATCACTACTATTACCTAAACCATTTGGATGTTGTTTAGACTTGGAGTTAAGTAAAATTCTTGCCGAGCTACAAGCAGAAGCGGCTAGCACGACTACTTTACCTTTTAGTTTGTATTCTTTATTTTCTTCTTTATCTATAAAAGACACACCAGTGGCTTTGCCTTCTTTATTAGTGGTCACGGTTCTAACCATCGAATTAACATACAAATCAATTTGACCTCCAGATTTTTGAGCTGGAAATATTAGACAGGAGCCAGATGAAAAATCTCCATATACATTACAACTTCTAGCACAGCCATTACAGTAAAAACAAATACCCCTTTCATTATTTATCCTCTTCGTTAAGACTGATAATCTTGATGGAATAACCTTTACATTACTTTTACGAGCTCCTTTTATGTAGAATAATTCGTGTAATCTTGGTTTTGGGGGAGGTAAGAAAAAACCATCAGGTTCATTATACATGTTTTCTTTAGTGCCAAAAACGCCAATTAATTTGTCAACTCTGTCATAGTAAGGTTTGATGTCATCATATGAGATTGGCCAATTTTCACCCAAGCCATCAATACTTTTTCTTTTGAAGTCATTTGGTCCAAATCTCAAGGAAATTCTACCCCAGTGGTTTGTTCTGCCACCAAGCATTCGGGAACGAAACCATTTAAAATCTGTATCACCTATTTGACCATATGGCTCGCCATCTATTTCCCATCCACCGTAAGCTTGATCATAATCACCAAAAAATCGGGTTGTTCCAGCACCCCTTCTGGGTGATTGCCAAGCCCACTTTAATTGGGTCATTTGTTGTGGATTAGCAGGATCATAATAGGGACCAGCTTCAACAACAGCAACTGAGAGGCCTGCCTCGGAAAGGATTTTTGTGGCCATGCCACCTCCAGCTCCAGAACCGACAATTACTACGTCGTATTCTTTCGCTGTATTTTTAATTTGCATAAACTTATAATTCTAGTTCCCTTATTTTTATATTTCTGAAATACACACTCGCTCCATGGTCTTGAAAACAAATTTTTCCAGTCTTAAATTTTCCAAACTCACAGTTATCCCATGGTTTCTCATCACATCTTGCAAATTTTGTGCCAGCCACCATTGAGTCCCAAGCTTCTCCACTCAGAGGAAAATTGATAACTTCAACTCCATTAAAAACAACGTTTCCATAATTAGACTTGTGATTGATTGTTATTAGATAAGAATTCCATTCACCTACAGGTTTAGTCATATCGACTGAGGGTGATACCATACCATATAAGCTGCCTGCTTTGACTGGATCTGGATAATTATTATCCATTATTTGAATTTCTGGACCAGTGACAAAAGGAAATTCGTATTTTTCGCCTTCCTTTACTCCCCACATGAATCCACTATTAGTTAAAGTATCAACTTTCCACTCAAAATATAATTTGAAATTGGTGTAATCCAAATCGGAAACCAAATCATTATTCTCCTTTTTTAGACTTCCATTACCATGAGTTAGAATATTACCTTGAGAGTCACGTTGATACTTTCCAACTGACGGATCAAAAGATAAAATACCATCCGAAACGTTCCATCCTAACTTATTACCATTATCATTAAAATAGTGCCATCCATCAAGACTATTTTCAGCTAATAAAACTTTCCAACCTTGAGTGTCTTTACAAGAAATGAGAAGAAGAAATAGGACAAATATGTAATTGAGTTTTTTCATGAATTATATATTCCAACCTGGTCTTCGTGTTCTTCCAACAAATTTATTTGCTTCATCAAAATTTGTTATTTTCATATTTTCGCCATCCCACAATAATTTTTTTCTACCAACAAATTTACTATACTCAGATGTGTGATATCTATTTGGTGAAAACTTGGGCTTGTCTTTACCCATGCTCATGTATGAGCGAATAGCTAGATTTCCCATTAAAACAGTTTCAGTAAATGGTCCAGCGTATTCAAATGGAGCTGTTATTTTTTTATATTCATCACTACCATATCCAGCCTTTATTCCATTAATCCACTCCATGTGGTGAGTATGATCCAATGTTTTCCAATAATCATCAGTAGAAAATTCGATAGTTTCATGGCCCTTTCTGTAAAGTTTTGGACCCAATGCATAAACTCCACACGAAATTACACCTGTTTCACCAATCATTAAAACTCCATTGGTGCTGTTTTGTTCACCTAGGAAATCATCAGCAGGTATAAACTCAGGATGACTAGGTCTTAAACCACCGTCCATCCAAACTAATTCGATTTTTGAATCATTTTTAGCTGTTTTATCAAAATTCAATGTAACAATCGACGAAGCAGGGCATCCTTTAGGTACATAGTTTTGGCTCCATGCTTGTTCAAAAACTTGACTAACACTACACTCAACATCCGTTGGGTAGTGTAAACCGAGGGTTTTGTAGGGAGCATCCAATATGTGACAGCCCATATCACCAAGTGCTCCTGTACCATAATCCCACCAGCCTCTCCAGTTGAAAGGATGTAGCTGTGATGTGTATTTAGTTGAGGCAGCAGGACCTAACCACAAGTCCCAATTAAGGTTTGCAGGTTTTACCTCATCATTGTTCTTCATATCAAATCCCTGAGGCCAAACCGGTCTGTTTGTCCAGGCATATATTTTATGTATTTTTCCGATCATTTTCTTGTCAACCCATTCTTGAATCTTAACGACACCAGCACTTGATCCGCCCTGATTCCCCATTTGGGTAACAACTTTATTTTTTGCAGCAATTTGAGTTAAAGCTCTAGCCTCCTCAATATTATGAGTTAGTGGTTTCTGAACATACACATGAAGACCTCTATTCATTGCATTACTAGCAATTACTGCATGAGTATGATCAGGTGTACTAATAGTTACGGCATCAAGATCTTTCTCATTATCCAACATTTCTCTGTAATCAACATAAAAATTAGCATTTGGATATGTTTTTCTAGAATCTGTAACACCATGGGATCCGTCGGGATGAACATCACACAATGCAATAACTCTCTCACCACTTGCCCAATCATGGGTTATATCATTACCCTTACCGCCTGCACCAATTGCAGCTAGATTTAATTGATCACTTGGTGAAATATATCCATTACCACCTAGTACGTTTCTTGGTACAATAAAAAAACCTGTACCTGCTATTGCTGATTTTTTTAAAAAACTCCTTCTTTTATTTTTCATAGTTGATTCTGAGATTAAATTCTGATTTCATAAATTTAAAAAATTAAAATGAAAAAAAGCATAATTTATTTTTTACTATTCCTCATATTTTCAAACATTTCAATATCACAAAACCTTAATAATAAAAAAGTACTTGTAGTCTGGGGTGGTTGGGAAGGTCATAAACCTAAATTATTTGCAAGTCATGTTGAAAATTGGCTTATATCACAAAAAGCTGATTACAAAATATCTAATGGTCTTGAAGCCTATGATGATTATGATGAATTAATTAAATACGATTTAATTATTCAATCTGTAACCATGGGCGAAATCAGTAAAAAGCAAGAGGAGAATTTGGTGAAAGCGGTACTAAACGGTGTTGGAATTGCTGGTGCTCATGGTGGTCTTGTAGATTCCTTTAGAAAAAACACCAATTATCAATTTATGATAGGTGGACAGTTTGTTGCACACCCAGGTGGTATGATTGAGCACAAAGTAATAATGTTAGATGATGAATTAACTCAGGGACTTAGTGATTTTGAAATTGTTAGTGAACAATACTATATGCACTATGATCCAAATGTTAAAATAATTGCGGAAGCAAAATTTGGTGGAGAGGTTTACCCATGGATAAAGGATGTAGTTATGCCAGTAGCTTGGAAAAAAATGTATGGCAAAGGCAAGGTTTTTTTCATATCAATAGGTCACAATCCAGATGAGTTTATGATTTATGATAATGGTTGGAAGCTACTTACTAGGGGTTTTGCTTGGGCTACTAGATAAACTAAAATTTTATTAATGTCTCAAATTCATGATTTATCAATTCTTTCTTTGCCTTTTCTAAATCATCTGAAAAACCGATTAGAAAACCTCCACCTCCAGATCCACATAATTTTAAAAAATAAAGATTAGAATCAAGACCTCTTTTCCATAGATGAAGAGAATTTTTGGAAATCATTGGAGTTAGTTTGTGATAAACAAATTTAGAAAGTGTTCTAAAATTTTTTTTGAATGAATCAAATTCGTAATTCACTATTGAATCTGCACAATAGTTTGTTGAAGATATATATTCAGAGTGAAAAATTTGATTAAAATTACCATCTTTTAAATTCTCGTAAAATATTTTTATTAAATCATCAGTTTTTGATGATTGACCACTATCAATTATGAAAATTCCTCTATTGCTATTTAAATTTTGTTTTGGAAGTGAAATTATTTTTATCGTACCATCAGAATCAACAAATAAAGGAGCCCCAACCATACAATTCAATGGGTCAAGACCTGATGACTTTCCATGATAAAAGGACTCAATTTCAGAAAGTTCTTTTTTTAAATCTACCAGCTTGTCTGAATTAGCTGTCAGCAGATTAGAAGTCTTATGCAAAAAATATTTTTCATAAACTGCAGCAACCAATGCTCCGCTACTTCCAATACCATAGCCGATAGGTATAGAACTTTCAAAAAATAATCCATTTTCAATATCTTCAAAAAATCGATTATAATCGAAATTTTTTCTTTGATAAGATTTGATTAAATAATTGTACAGGTCTTTAATAGACTCATTGGATTGTTTTTTATTATTATCGACCAGATCACCAATTTTCAAACTTCCAAAGAATGATTTGTAGGGAATTGTGATTGCTTTCGAATTTTTTAGTATACCATATTCACCAAATAATAAAAGTTTTGAAAAAAATTTCTTGGGAGACATTAGGTTGATTATTTTTTTATTGGACCTGGACCGACTTTATCATTTATGTATTTTCCGTTAGAACAATAATCTACGAGTTCACTTTTGACAAATTTTTGTACACTAACAAAATCATTTTGGTGATATAATAGATGGATATTCGCACCTGCATCTAAAGTAAAACACAAGCTTGTGTTATTTTCTTTTCTAAATGTCCAAATTTTATTAATAATATTTATAGTATTTGGTTTTAATAAAATAAAAGAAGGATTAGAAGATAACATCATCGCGTGAAGTGTTAAAGCCTCATTCTCAACGACACTTATGAACTCATTTGAATTTTGGTTTTGAATAGCATGTAATAAATTTTCTAAATTTTTATTGGCTTGATTTATACGACTTGATTTAAAATGGTGGTCTTTAACCAAATTATGTCCAACCGAACTAGAAATTGATTTTGATTTTTCATCTACAATTAATATTGTGTCATTATAGTCGTTAAAAAATTTCGGTAAATCAAATGCTATTGCATAATCGTCTTTGCTATTATCAACAAGAGTTGATTTTCCCCAAAAAGATGCGGATCCATAAATACTTCTACATGCACTACCAGAACCAAGTCTTGCGATAAATGAGGATTTTTTGTAAAAATCTGTATTTTCAACTAAAGATTTTTCAATATCAACCAAGCATAAAGAAAGAGCGCTAAAAGCAGATGCAGAGGATGCAATTCCACTACTGTGTGGAAATGTATTATTAGAGCTAATCTTTAATGATACTTGATTTAGAAAAGGTAAATATTGAATGATTCTTTTAAAAAAAATATCCAATTTATTGTTAAAACTGGGTTTTAATTTATTTTCAAAATAAAACTCATATTTAAATCCTTCCAAAGAAGGTTTGTATGAAACTGTTGTCTCGGTCAAACATTCTTTTAATGTAAAACTCAAGGAGGGATTAATTGGTACCTGTAAATTTTTTTTTCCCCAATATTTGATTAATGCAATGTTCGATGGTGATAGCCATGTCGTGGTGCCCGACAATTGATTTTTATCAAACACTTCTATGGACGATGAACTAAACATTATTTGAATGAATTAACTTGAGATTTTTTGGGTTCTTTTTTTGTTCCATCAAATCCAGAGATTCCAGAAACAGTTGTGTATTTTAAGAAATTTTTCTTTCCTGGATTTACAATTTTAAAAGCACTGTGACACATTATCGCAGCTTCGTGAAAGCCTGAAAGAATTAATTTTAATTTTCCAGGGTAATAATTAATATCACCAATTGCGAATATACCCTCTTTGTTGGTTTGGTAATCTAATGCATTATTAACTTTCAAAGCATTTTTCTCAATTTCTAATCCCCAGCTCTTAAAAACATCCATTTTTGGCACCAATCCATACAGTGGAATTAGATAATCAGTTGGTATATTAACTATTTCATTTTCTACAGAGATATCAATGCTTTCAAGTTGTTTCTGACCATTTAACTTCTTTAGGATGGCTGGTGTTATTATATCTAGGACATTTTGATCCTTTAGTTTTTGAATTTTATTTACCGAATCAACAGCACCCCTAAATTGATTTCTTCTATGGATCAATGTAACTTTTTTTGCAATTTTTGAAAGAACAATTGTCCAGTCAAGTGCAGAGTCTCCACCTCCGGAAATTACTACGTTTTTCCCTTTATATTTATTAGGGTCTACAATGCTGTAATTAATACCATTTTCTTCATACACGTTCAAATCCTCAATGTTTGGTTTTCTCGGTTCAAAATTTCCTAAACCTCCAGCTATTGCAACAACCTTTGCGCTTATTTCAGTGCCTTTGTCTGTGGTAATTACAAAATCATCCCCAGACTTTGAAAGTTTTTCTGCTGTCTCCCCTAAAGTATATCCTGGACTAAAAGGTTTAATTTGTTCCAATAGTTTTTCAACCAAATCACCTGCTAATATTTCTGGATAAGCAGGAATGTCATAGATGGGTTTATTGGGATAAATTTCAGAGCACTGCCCACCTGGTTTAGTTAGAGAATCAATTAAATGACATCTCATTCCAAGGAGACCAGCTTCAAAAACAGTAAATAGGCCAGTCGGTCCAGCACCAATTACTACAATATCTGTTTCAATCATTCTACGCTAACGACTTTTTTAATTGATGGAACATGTTTTTTTATTGTCATCTCAACACCATTTTTTAGGGTCATTTGATTGACACTACAATCAATGCAATTACCCAAAAGTCTAACCCTAACAATGTCATTTTCGTAATTTACTAACTCAATATTTCCACCATCCGACTGTAGAAAGGGTCTAATTTCATCTAAAGCTTTTTCTATGTTATTTATTATTTTAGTTTCCATAATTAAGAGCAACCTGCCATAGTTTTTATTTTTAAAATCTCAGTTGGTGGCAGATTTTTATTCCTTTCTAACAAGAACTGAACCAACTTTTTTGTCATCTCAGAGAAAATTTGTCTAACATTATCATCTTCCTGTAAAGCACCTGGCCTTCCAACATCACCAGCTTCTCTAAGTCCCTGCAAAATAGGTACTTCACCAAGAAAAGGTATACCAAAATCCAAAGCCATATTTTTAGCTCCGTCTTTCCCAAATATATAATGTTTTTCTTGAGTTTTCGAATCTGGTATGTAATATGACATATTTTCTACTATTCCAAGAATTGGAATATTAATATTTTCTTGTCTATACATTGAAACTCCCTTACGTGCATCAGCTAAAGCAACAATCTGTGGTGTGCTAACCACTACGGCTCCATTGACTGAGATTTTTTGCATTATACTCAAATGAATATCTCCTGTTCCTGGTGGTAAGTCAATTAGCATAAAATCTAGATCTCCCCACTCAGCATCAAATATTAATTGATTTAGGGCCTTTGTAGCCATTGGACCTCTCCATATTACAGCTTGATCCATTTTGGTAAAAAACCCGATTGACAGAACTTTAATACCAAAGCTTTCCAGAGGCTTCATTTTTGATTTTCCATCAACATCAACTGCTAGAGGTTTTCTACCAACAAGATCAAACATAATGTGCATAGAGGGGCCGTAAATGTCCGCATCCAAAATTCCTACCTTGAAGCCCATATTACAAAGTGTAACTGCTACGTTAGAGGTAATCGTTGACTTGCCAACACCTCCTTTAGCAGATGAAATTGCAATTATATTTTTAACATTTGATAGATTTTTTAATTGATCAGATTCAATATTTTTTGGTATTGGTTTAAAATCAATTTTATAGTTAAAATCAGAGCTAAACTCTGACTTCAATAATTCAATTATTTTATTGGATAATTCTGTTTTTGCTTTGTGAGTTGGATTGGGTGGTATTATGTCAATTAGAATCTCTTGAGAGAAATTATTTATATTAACAATCTGATCATCTTCTAAAATACCCTTTAAAATATTTAAAATTTTTTCTTTATTAAACACTGAATTATCCACTTTTATTTAAAATGCAAATATATGATTAAGTATGTATTTATGTGGTTTTATTGGGATCCCAAAGATGTTTTTCAAAATTGATAATTTTATCATCTTCAATTTTGAGACCTTCGCTTTCAAGTAATTGTTGCATTAAATTAGTGCCAGAAAAATGGTGCTTACCGGTTAAAAGACCATTTCGATTTACTACTCTGTGTGCAGGTATATTACTATACTGATGTGAATTGTTCATTGCCCAACCAACAGTTCTAGCACTTGCTCCCGAACCAAGGTAGGTTGCAATTGCACCATAAGTGGTTACCTTTCCAAAGGGTATTTTTTTTACAACTTCGTATACTTGACCAAAAAAATTAGTAGACATATTAGTCAAATTTAAATTTCAAAAAAGTTATTTTTTTTGAGTCAATAAACTTTTTTTCATAAAAAGTCTTTATTTCCAATACTTCGCTAGGGGCATTATTGTTTGAATATATATCATGGTTTGAGAAAATTGGTTCTATACCCATAGCCTCAATTAAGCCTAATGTGTAGCCATGCAAATACTCACTGTCTGTTTTTAAGTTAATTAGTCCTCCTTTTTTTAAAATTTTTTTATAAAGTGACAAAAATGAAGAATTTATCAACCTGTGTTTTTTTCTTTGAATTTTTATTTGTGGATCAGGAAATGTAATCCATATTTCCGAAACTTCATTTTCAAAAAAAATTTTATCAATTAGTTCAATTTGGGTTCTTACGAATGCAACGTTATCTAAACCAAAAAGGTTGGATTCTTTTGCTCCCTTCCATATTCTAGCTCCTTTAATGTCAATACCTATATAATTATTTTTGGGGTTAGATTTTGCTAATTCAGTTGTGTATTCACCCTTTCCACAACCAAGTTCTAATACAATTGGATTATCATTTTTAAAAAAAGAGTTCCATTTACCCTTTAACTCAAAATGATTTTCAATTAGATTTTCTCGACTAGGTTGAAATAAATTTTTAAAATTTAAATTTTCCTTGAATCTTTTAAGTTTGTTTTTACTTCCCAAAAAAATGTTTTAAACAAAAATAACTATTTTGATTTTTCAACAGTAGCTGAATTTTTCATTATAATTTACGATATTACATTTATTGTCTACAATTTAAGTTTAGTTAAATTAAAGATGGATTTTTTAAAAGTAAAAACAGAAAAATCATTTAAAGAGTATTCTTTAAAATTGTTCAATTTTCATTATGATCAAAATAAAAATTATCGAAAATTTTGCAGTTCGACAAATGTAAATAGAACTAATATTGACTGCATTAATAAAATTCCATTTATTCCCATTGTTTTTTTTAAAAAAAATAAAATTTGTATTGATAAAATTTCACACCAAAAAATATTCAAAAGCAGTGGAACAGGTGGGGCAAAGAGTAGCCACTTTATACACAGTCTTGAAATTTATAATAATAGTATAGAGAAATGTTTCGAAAGAATTTATGGTAGAATTTCAAATTTTGTGATAATTGGTGTCACACCTCATTATAACTCAAAAACTGGTTCGTCACTCATATATATGATTAATGAATTAATTAAAAAATCAAATAAAAAAGAAAGTCAATTTTTGAGAGATATAAATGAATTTGACAAATTAACGCTTGAACTTGAAAAACAAAATAGAAGATACATTATTTATGGATTATCTTATGCAATTCTTGATTTGCTGGAGGAAAAAAATTATAATCTCAGAAAATCAATAATTATAGAAACTGGAGGTATGAAAGGTTTGAGAGATGAAATAGAAAAGGAAGCGTTACATAAAATTATCTCAGATGGATTTAACACTCCAAATGTTCATTCAGAATATGCAATGACTGAATTATTATCGCAGAGTTATTCTATAAAAAACCAAGTTTTTAGCCCACCACCATGGAAAAAAGTTTTAATTAGAGATTTTAATGATCCATTTAAAGTTCACAGATCAGGAAGGGGATTTTTGAACATAATTGACTTAGCAAATAAATACTCATGCCCATTCATTTCAACTGAAGACTTAGGTGAAGTATTTGAAAATGGTGATTTTAAAATATTAGGGAGAGGATCTGAATCAGATTTAAGAGGATGCAACTTGATGCTAACTGATTATACTAATTAAATAATAGTTCTTCTTTCCCTTTTGAATAAGAATATACTTATCATTTATTAGATTGATGTTGGTGATTTTTGATGCCGAATCAATCTTATTCTTATTAACGGAAATAGAGTTTTGATTAATTAACCTTCTTATTTCGGAATTGGATTTAAAGAAGTTTGTTTTCATTAATAAATCTTCAACCAGTTCGCATTGATCAAGATCAGATTTTTTTAATTTTTTATTTGGAACTCCGTTAAAAATATCCAAAAAAGTATTTTCATCAATATTGGATAAATCTTCTTTTGTGTTTTTTCCAAATAAAATAGAGGATGCATTTTTAACATTGTTCAGATCTTGTTCTGAGTGAACCATCTTTGTGATCTCTTCAGCTATATATTTTTGAAGTTTCCTTAAGTGAGGTTCCTTTTTATGATCGTCTGTAATTTTTTCTATAAACTCTTTTTCTGCAAAAGTGAAAACTTTAATATACTTATTAGAGTCTTCATCAGACGAATTCATCCAATACTGGTAAAACTTATATGGTGATGTCTTGTTTCTGTCCAACCAAACATTACCCTCTTCCGTTTTTCCAAATTTCGAACCATCTGATTTTGTAATTAATGGACATGTAAGGGCATATGCTTTTTTGCCGTTTTTCTTCCGAATAAGTTCTACACCAGATGTTATATTACCCCACTGATCACTTCCACCCATTTGAATGGAACAATTATAATTTTCCCTCAAGTAATAAAAATCATAAGACTGAAATAACTGATATGTAAATTCTGTAAATGACATTCCATCACTAGCATCAGTTGAGGAAAGTCTTTTTTTAACTGAATCTTTAGACATCATATAATTAACAGTTAAAAGTTTACCAAAATCTCTGAAAAAGTCTATAATATTTAACTTACTATTCCAATCATAATTATTAACCAAAACTGCTGCATTAGGTTTTTTTTCATCAAAATCTAAAAACTTTGAGAATTGAGTTTTGAGGGATAAAATATTTTTTTCAATAACTTCAGCACTGAGCAAGTTTCTCTCCTTTGATTTACCGGATGGATCACCTATCATGCCTGTAGCACCACCAATCAAAACTATGGGTTTATGACCACACAATTGAAAATGTCTCAAAATAATTAATTGTACAAGACTACCAATGTGTAATGAATCAGACGTTGGATCAAATCCAATATATGCAGATACACATTTTTTACTTATTTCGTCATCAAATCCATTAGTTACATCTTGAATTAATCCTCTCCACTCTAATTCTTTTTTAAAATTTTTTGGCATTATTACAAAGATATCTAATTAGTTCTTAACATTATTTAAGGAATCTTTAATGGCTTTAATTTTTTTATCAATTCCTTCATAGATTTCCATGTATAACTTTGGATTTTTAGTATAGAAATTATTACTTCTTACAAATTTTAAACAATCAATATCATGTTTTCTAAATAACATTGTATCTCTAACCATGAAGTAATTGTTGTCTGATTTACTTACAAACCCTCTGCTAGAATTTATGAGATTAACATCAAATAAAAACTCTATCATTTGATCTTTTGTCATTATATTTTCAGGTGGTTTTTCGCTACTCCCACATGAAACTAGAATTAGAATAATTATAAAAAAATATTTCATTTATTGAAAACTATTTTAACACCCCTTACAGATTCATCAATCTTACCATTGTGATAAACCAAATTTCCATTGACAAAGGTATGGGTAATAACTGAGTTGAAAGTTGTTCCCTCAAATGGAGACCACCCGCACTTATATAGTATATTATTTTTATCTACCGTATAATTTTGGTTTGGATCTAATACAACTAAATCTGCACAATAATTTTTTCTTATAAATCCTCTATTTTTTACATTAAAAAGTTTAGCAGGATTATGACACATTTTTTGTACAAGTTTTTCAAGAGAAATCCTGTTACTTAGGTAGTGCTCGAACATTGCATTTAGTGAATGTTGTACCATGGGTCCACCTGAGGGGCATTTTATATAATTATTATTTTTTTCATAAAAAGTGTGTGGTGCATGATCCGTTGCTATTACATCAATTCTGTCATCATTTAAAGACTTCCACAAGCCATTTTTATCCATTTTAGTTTTTACAGAGGGGTTCCACTTTATAAATCCTTTTTTCATCTGATAATCACTCTCGTCAAAAGACAAGTGGTGAATACAAACTTCGCTTGTAATATTTTTTTTATCAAGCGGTTGATCATTTTGAAAAAGTTCTGACTCAACCTTTGTTGATAGATGAAAAACATGTAATCTAGAATTTGTTTTTTTTGCTAAATCTATAATTCGTTTTGTTGATTTTAGACATGATTCCTCGGACCTTATTTTTGAATGATATTCAAATGGAATGTCATCACCATACCTTTTTTTATATTCTTTTAAATTATTTTGAATAATTTCTTCATCCTCACTGTGAACAACTACGGGTACTTTAGCGTATTTAAATATCTCCTCAATTACATCATAATCATCCACTAACATATTTCCTGTTGATGAACCTAGGAATAATTTTATTGCTGGAATCTCAGAAAAGTCTAATTTCTTTATCTCTTCTAAATTTTTATTGGTACCTCCAAACATGAAAGAATAATTTGAAAAAGAGTTCTTACTTGCTATATCAAATTTATTATTGAGTTCTTTTATCGTAGTAGTTTGAGGAATCGTATTGGGCATCTCAAAATACGACGTAACACCACCTGCAACAGCAGCTTTTGATTCAGAATAAATTGTTCCCTTGTGAGTTAAGCCAGGTTCTCGGAAATGAACTTGATCATCAATTAGGCCTGGAATTAAAAAACATCCAGAAACATCTATTACATATTCAAAGTTATTGGGATTTATATCTTCAGAAATTTCTTCAATTATATCATCACAAATTACTAGATCACTTTTAAAGATTTTTCCTTCGTTAACAATATTTGCATTTTTAATTAATGTTTTCATCTAAAAATTTTTAAAAAAAAATGTTTCAATTTCATAGAAATTAAACCAAATATAGCTTCCGATATAATGGATAAATTGAGTTTTGAATCTCCTCTCACCCTATCTGTAAAAATAATTGGGATTTCATATAACTGATAATTCATATTGTGAGCTTTAAACTTCATCTCAATCTGAAATGCATAACCCTTAAATTTTATACCCTGTTTTAATATATCTCTTACTACATCAGATTTATATCCCACAAATCCTGATGTTAAATCCATAATTGGTGTTCCTGTAATAATCCGTGCATACCATGAAGCAAAATATGAAATTAATACACGCTGAATTGGCCAATTGACAACATTCACACCTGTCTTATACCTTGATCCTATAACAACATCAACACCATCTTTTATTAAAAAAACCTTCATCCTCGATAAATCTAAAGGGTTGTGAGAAAAATCAGCATCCATTTCATAAATGTTTTCGTAATTATTTTTTAATGCCCATTCAAATCCATCAATATACGCAGGACCTATACCCATTTTTTTTTCCCTTTCAATAATAAAAAGTCTTTCTTTATTTAATTTAATTTTCTCTTTAACAAGATTAGCAGTTTTATCGGGAGAATTGTCATCAACAACTAGGATATTAAAATTATCATCTAGTAAAAAAATTTCATCAATAATATCGATAATATTTTCTGACTCATTATAGGTAGGGATAATTACAAGAGAATTTCTTTCTAACACAAAGCAAAATTAGACATAATTTTTATTAGCTAAATAAATCTATTGAACTTTAATGGGTTAGGTTTTAAATGAATTTGTATTTTTGCTGACCCAAATCTTTTTTTTGGATATGAAAGTAAAATCAATTCTAATTTCACAACCTAAGCCCGAAATTAAAAACTCACCATATGTTGAGCTTATAAAAAAGTTTAAACTTAAAGTAGATTTCAGGCCATTTATACATATTGAAGGAAAAACTAGCAGGGAAGTTAGACAACAAAAAATAGATTTATCTAAATATTCTGCTATTATTTTAACAAGTAGGAATTCTGTTGATCATTTTTTTAGGATTGCAGAGGAAATGAGATACCCAATTCCAAATGCATTAAAATATTTCTGCCTATCAGAAGCTGTTGCATTTTATCTTCAAAAATATGTTGTTTACAGAAAAAGAAAAATATATGTTGGAGGAAGAACCTTTGATGAATTATCAGAAATTATATTAAAATATAATGAAGAAAATTATTTACTACCTGGTTCAGATGTTTTATCACCACGAATTGAAAATAAACTTAATGAATTAGAAGTTAAATGGACCAAAGGCATTTTTTATAAAACTGTTGTAAGTGATTTGTCAGATTTAAAAAATGTTTATTATGATATCCTTGTGTTCTTCAGTCCCTCAGGAATTGAGTCATTGTTATCCAACTTTCCTGACTTTAAACAAAATGATACAAGAATTGCTGTTTTTGGTAAGAACACAGCAAATGCTGCCAAAAATGCTAATCTAAGAATTGATATTGAAGCTCCTCTTAACAAGATACCTTCAATGTCAAGAGCTTTATATCTTTACATTGAAAAGGCAAATAAAAAATAATTATCCTTCAAATTTACTTTCAAAATCATCCAAGAATTTTTTAAAATCCTCCTGAGATTTTATTTTTAAGTATTCTTCCTCTTTAAATAAATTCAAATAAATTTCAATTTGTTTCGGTGTCAAATATCCAGTTATAGGTGCAATTGGATTAGCATTTTTATCAAAAAATACTATTGTTGGGTAACCATACACACCTAAATATCTTGTAAAATTGTGAGAGGAATTCCTTGCAGATTTTGTTTCTCTATAGCCTGGGTTTTCATAAACCTTACCCTGAAAATTGATAATTGAATTTCCTTCGGCATTAAACTTTACAGCATAATAATTTTCATTTAAATAATTAGCTACATCTTCATTTTGAAATGTATTTTTATCCATCAACTTACACGGGCCACACCAATCTGTATAAACATCCATGATAATATTTTTAGGATTGGTTTTTTGCAGCTCTTGTGCTTTTTCAATAGTCATCCAATTAACATCTTGTGCATTGGAAAAATCAAAAAAGAATATAATGAATATTAATACCCTAATTAAAGCCATGCATTTTTTTCTTTAGAAATCCATTCAATAAAAACATTACAACACCTGCTCCTACAGGAATTAGTGTAAAAATTAAGAAGAAACCTGATAAACCTGCTTGTTCAGAAATTACGTTGATAAAACTTCCTGTCCAGCCTCCAATGAGATTTGCAAAAAAGCTGGATAGTAACCAAAATCCAAACATTAAGCCAACCAATCTAACTGGTGCTAGTTTACTTACATATGATAATCCTACTGGAGATACACACAGCTCACCAAGTGTATGGAATAAATAAGCAAAAACTAGCCAAAAAATACTTACACTAGCTGTCTGAGCGCCATAAGGAATAGACATTGAACCGTAGGCTAAGAATCCAAATCCAAGCCCAAGAAGGATTAAACCAATAGAAAACTTAATAGGTCCAGATGGGTTGTATTTTGATGCCCAAATCTTTGAGAAAATAGGTGCAAATAATATTATGAATAATGAATTTAAGACTGAGAACCAGGAGGCAGGAATTTCAGTTGCTTCTTCACTAAATTCATTGTTAATCATCCAGATAACGATTCCCCAAATAATGACAAAACTTAGACCTAAGAATAGGTTAGATATAAAATACTTTTGAAAAATATTTTGAAACAACTTATATAAAACATAAGTTATCACAGCCATTGGAACGATTGTTATTATAGTATTAACAGTTTTAAAAATAGTTGCTGAATCACCTGTTAAATTTCTTTCAGTATAGTCATTAGCAAAAATTGTCATTGAACCACCAGCTTGTTCAAAAGCCCACCAGAAAAATATTGTTGCAGCAGAAAAAACCAGAATAACTAATATTCTATCCCACTCAACAGCAGTTATCGGGGTATTACTTTTTTCAGTGTCAGCTGATTCAACTTTTTTTTGAGGCTTTAAGCCGATTGAACCAAATATATTCTGAGCAAAATAAAACTGTAACATACCAAAGAACATAAAAATTCCTGCTAATCCAAATCCCCAATGCCATCCAACTTTTTCACCTAGATAGCCACAAAGTAAAATACCTAGAAAAGCACCAGCATTGATTCCCATATAAAAAATTGTATACGCTCCATCTTTTCTGATATCATCGTCCTTATATAATTGGCCAACTATAGAGGAGATATTTGGTTTAAATAAACCGTTTCCAATTATCAATAAACCTATTCCAAGAAAGAAGAAAGCATCAGCATAGTATTCAAGAGCCATAGAACCATGGCCTAAAGCCATTATAAAAGCACCCATTACAGTAGCATTTCTATAACCTAAAAATTTATCCGCCAATATTCCGCCAATCAGTGGAGTGAAATAAACCAATCCTGTATACCAACCATATAAAATTAATGCATCCTCTCTCTCCCATCCCCATCCTTCATTCATGATAGATGATGTTAGGAAAAGTACCAGAATTGCTCGCATACCGTAATAACTGAATCGCTCCCACATTTCTGTGAAAAATAATACAAATAGTCCCGTTGGGTGATCAAAAATTGTTTTTTGGTTAAGCTCTGATCCGTTAAATTCTGCTACTGCCATTTTTATATTTTTTTTAAATGTATTTATTTAATTATAATTCTCCAACGATTTTTCTACCATGATAAAAAGAGGAGCCTATTTTTTTATGTATTAATTCAAGATTTACATTAGTAACCTTACCTGCAACTATAATTTCAAAATTTTTAGGTGAAAGTTCAACCATTTGTTTTAAAGTACTTGAGCCCATCTCAGCGTTTGCAGCACCACCTGAACTCAAAACACCATTAATAGTTTTTAATTTTATTAATTTTTTCAAAGATTCAATGGGAGATAAAGTAATGTCTATTGCCTTGTGAATTATAACGTTGAGTGGTTTCGCATAATTTGCTAAATCTTTTATCAATTTCATGTTAAGCTCATTGTCTCTATTTAAACATCCAAAAACCACACCATCAAAATCGTGTTGTTTACATAAATCTATTGTATTCTTCATTATTTCAATATCCATTTCATTATAAACGAATGATTTCGAGTGTGGTCGTATCATGACTCTGATAGGTATAGATACTAGTTTTTTAATTAATATTAAATCATCTGTTTTTGGGGTAAGACCATCTTCATCTAGGTTTGAACAAAACTCAATACGGTCTGCACCTGAGTTAAATGCATGAACAGCATCTTTAACAGTATCAACACAGGCCTCTTTTATGAAATCCATAAAATTTTAGAAATAATATCTTCTAAAAGTTTCCATCGCTTGGTAATCCGCCATTCCCAATTCATTATATATAATTGCAATTTCTCTATTTCTTTCCTCTACTCTTTGCCAAAATTCTCTTTCATCATCACCCTGGAACATAACATTATTATTTTGGGATTGATGATAGAAAATGGCTCTTCTTTTTCTCAAAACTTGTTCTGGACTAAGTGGAACTGCCATATCAATCTCATGGGATTCCCACTCATGCCAAGCACCACGATACAGCCAAACCCAGCACTCTTTCATAAAATCAAGTTTTTTTAATTTATTTAAGCAATCAAATAATAGATCTATACAAACTTTATGAGTTCCATGAGGATCAGCTAGGTCGCCAGCAGCAAAAATTTGATGAGGTTTTATTGATTTAATTAAATCACACATAATATTTAAATCTGCAGATGTTGGCTTATTCTTTTTTATTTTTCCAGTTTCATAAAAAGGGAGGCTTAAAAAATGTACGTTAGAATCACTTAAACCAATGAATCTGGTAGCTGCCAAGGATTCTTTTTCTCTTATTAGTGAGGCAATTTTTCTAATTCTTGCGTCTTTGATAATCTTTTTTTCATCTAATAGTAATGATTTTATATCATCTGTAAGTTTTGAAGACCTACCAAAAAAATCCTCATATAATTCTACAAATTTTAAAACTTCCTCATTTGATACAGCAATATTACCCGATGTTTGATATGCAACATGAACCTCATGACCTTGATTTACTAATCTATCAAATGTCCCACCCATTGAGACAACATCATCATCAGGATGAGGACTGAATATTATTACTCTTTTTTTTGCCGGATTCTTCCTCTCTGGTCGATGAGTATCATCAGCATTAGGTTTTCCACCAGGCCAACCAGTAATTGTTCTTTGCAGTTTATTAAAAATATCTAGATTCAGATCATAATGAGACTTGTCAACCAAAAGGTCTGATAAATTATTCTGATTATAATCTTTTTCAGTTAATCTCAGAATTGGTTTTTTGGTTTTCATTGAAAGCCAATGAATAGCTCGCGTTATCATTTCATCATCAAAATCTTGTTGACCAACTAGCCACGGTTGGGAAATTCGTGTAAGTAATGAAGAAGACGACTTATCTAAAATAAATGTTACATTTTCATGTAATTGTAAAAGACTGGCTGGTACTTTTACATTTTGCCTTGATTCAACTGAATTTTTTATAGCCTCTGCCTTAGCTTGTCCCCAAGCAATTAATATTATCCTTCTGGAACTTAAAATTGTTTTTATTCCAGTCGTAATTGCTGAGGTTGGGACATTTTTGATACCATTAAAATTTAGCCTAGCATCTTTTCTTGTTTTATAATCTAGCTTAACCAATCTTGTTACTGAATTTAAATTTGACCCTGGCTCATTAAATCCGATATGTCCATTAGCTCCAATTCCTAAAATTTGGATATCGATTCCGCCGCATGATTTAATCTTTTTTTCATAATCTTTACAAAACTTATCAATACTTTTTTTATCCAACTCGCCATCAGGTATATGAATATTATTTCTATTGATATCAATATGTTTGAAAAGTTTTTCATCCATAAAGTGATGGTAACTTTCCTTATGGTCTTTTTTCAACCCGTAATATTCATCTAGGTTAAATGTGATTACATTTTTGAAGGTAAATTGTTCTTTTTTATGTAAATCAATCAATTTTTTATATACACCTAATGGTGACGAACCTGTTGCAAGACCCAAAACAGTCTTTTTACCTTTTTTATTATTTTTTTCAATTAGATTTTTGATTTCCTCAGCTATTAATAATTCGGCATTTTCTTTATCGTTGAAAATTACAGTATGAATTCTCTCAAAACGAGTGACAGAGGATGATCCAGGATTTTTATATTTAATTTTATTACTCATTTATTAAAACATAATTTTTTTTGCATTTCTGAATAATAAAATCGATGAAATTATTGTTGCGGTTAAAAATAAAAATGCTGAATCGTATTCGCCATATATAAAGTAGCCTGTTGAAAATAGAGCAGAATAAATTGCTAAACAACCAATAATCATGCATAGGATACCTTTAGGGATTACCCACTCTGCCTTATTTTCATCAATATTATTGTTATCAACAACATAATTCCAACCTGGCCCGCCTGGCTTTGTCTTATTGTAAAACTTAACTAGTGTTTCATCGTCATCAGCAGGTGTAATAAATGTTACGAACAACCATATGAAAGTAGTTACAACAACAATGAATGGAAACTTCATATAAACAGGTAATCCATCTTCATTAAAAATTAAATTAAAAATAGATTCTTGAGTTAATAAATAAGAAATTACACCTGAGCTTAACATAGCAGCAATTTCACTCCAAGCATTGATTCTCCACCAGAACCATCTTAAGATAAAGATAGATCCAGTTCCAGCTCCAAACATTAAGATAATATCAAATAATTGAAGTGCATTGTTAAGAGAAATAGCAATTAAAGAACTCAAAATCATTAAAATGATTACTGAAATCCTTCCCACATTAACCAACTCTTTTTGAGAAGCATCTTTGTTGATTAATTGTAAATAAAAATCATTAACCACATAAGATGATCCCCAGTTTAAGTGAGTTGAGATTGTAGACATATAAGCTGATACGAGTGATGCAAGCACCAATCCAAGAAGACCTTTAGGTAGCATAGTAAGCATTGCAGGATATGCTAAATCTTGACCCAATTTATCTTTAGCTATATTGGGAAATGCTTGGCTAATTGAATCAATGTCAGGAAATACCACTAATGACGCAAGTGCAACAATAATCCATGGCCAAGGTCTTAAAGCATAATGCATAACATTAAAAAATAGTGTGGCACCTAAAGCATGATTCTCATTTTTTGCTGCTAGCATTCTTTGAGCTATGTAACCACCACCACCAGGCTCAGCACCGGGATACCATGAGCTCCACCATTGTACAGCAAATGGAATTATCAATAAAGTCCAAAGAGTCTCTTTATCTGATAAATCGGGGAACATAGATATTTTATCAGCTATACTTTCGTTATTTATTACAGCATCAATACCTCCAACTTCCGGAAGATTTACAAGATAAACTGCAGCACCAATTGATCCAGCCATGGCAGTAAAAAATAAAATAAAATCGGTATATACTACTCCCCTAAATCCCCCTACAGTACTAAATACAAGAGTTACTCCTCCAGCGTAAAGAACAGTTTCTACAGCTGACAAGTCAAGCATTATAGCACCAATTTTAATAGCTGCTAACGTTACTCCCGCCATCGCTAAAACATTAAAAATTATACCCAAATAAACCGATCTAAAACCTCTTAAAAATCTACCTGCTTTTCCACTGTATCTGAGCTCATAAAACTCCATGTCGGTAGACACATCAGATCTTCTCCACAATTTTGCATAAACAAAGACCGTTAAAAGGCCTGTTAAAAGAAATACCCACCAAACCCAATTTCCTGAAACACCATTTGTTCTAACAATATCAGTAACTAAATTTGGCGTATCAGTTGAAAAGGTTGTAGCCACCATTGATAGTCCTAAAAGCCACCAAGGTAAGGTTCGACCAGAAAGAAAATACTCAGTGGTATTTTTAGATGATTTTTTTGAAACAGCAAAACCAATAGTTAATACTAAAACAAAAAAGAAGAGAATAATAATTTTATCTATTAAGCTTAATTCTATCACCCTTTAAATTTAGAAAATAATTTTACCACTAATTAATTAGAATCAATTAATTTTTGAATTGTAAGGATATCTGCTTTAGATGTTAAATCTGGTACGTGTTCCGCGATTGGAATTCCTCTCATAGATAATGATTCATTTGAAATCATGTTTACAATAGCAGATGGTAATTCTTTTTCAATCCTTATTGGATTTATTGGACAATTTTTAATAAAATCAAATGCCTGTTCTCCATTAAATTTAAAAATATTCATACTAACTCTGATTTTACCATTTTCATCTAAGTTTTTAGCTACTTGTTCAGGTGTTGGTTTTTCAATGAAATTAACCAAATTAAACTCTTGGTCCATCATCAGAATGGAGAATGAAGACACCTTTTCCTTTGGAAAATCAAGTGAATCCCTATCATATGCCAAAACTGCGTTTTCATAATTATTTTCCCTTATCAATTTTAGTGATGATGTAGAATATAAATTATCGCTATTACAAACACAGAAACTTGTTGTTTGTAATTCATCAATCTGTTCCATTGTTTGGTAAACGGCATCAGCTGTTCCAAATGGCTTTACTCTGTCAATAGGAATTTTTTGTACAGCATATTTAACATTTAATTTAGATGATAATTGTAAAATATCAATTTGTTTTTTAAAGTCATCAAAATCTTTTCCAACAACCATAATTACGTTTTCAAACCCTGCATCTAGTATGTTTTTTAGAAGAAAATATATGAATGGTTTATTGTTGAAAGTAATTAGTGATTTACTCTTGTTATTTGCCTCATCCGCCTTTTTATTATCGATTTTTAAATCAACAGATTTTTTCATTCTGGAAGACATTCCAGCTGCTAATACTACTATAGTGTTTGTCATTTTAATTATCTAAAGCTTTGATTTTAAATTTTTCAAGAGAAGGTGTCGTTCTTGCATTTAAAATAATTGATTCAATTTTTTCAACTATTTCAGGATTTTCATTAGAAACATTTTTTAGTTCACGAATATCATCCTCAAGATTATATAATTGTAAAGGTTGTGGTCCCTTTTGTAAATTAGTTTTGATTCCCTTCCATTTTCCATATCTTACTGCTTGTTGACCACTTTGTGTAGAAAACTCCCAGTACAGATAATCATGTTTTTCTTGGTTTTTATTATTTAACAAAGGAAGAAAACTCAATCCGTCAATATAACTAGGTTTTTTTAATTCTAAAATATCAACAACGGTCGCATAAAAATCTTGGAATGCAGAAACATGATTAGTTACCCTCTCACTTTTTATTTTGTTTGGCCAGTGTGCTATCATTGGAACTCTGATTCCACCCTCATAAACTCTTCCTTTAACTCTATTTCTATCACCATTTAGTATACCTGCGCTGTTAAAATAATCTATATCGACTTGTTTAACATGTGTTGGTCCATTATCACTGGTAAAAATTATCAAAGTGTTATTATATTTTCCAATTTCTTTAAGCTTCTCAACGATTTCTCCAACTTGTTTATCTAAGTATGAAATCATCGCAGCATATGTCGCTTTAGGATATTGATTGGGATAATAGGATCTGCCAACATAAGGTTTTTCAGGTCCGATTTTTTCTCTGTAATAATCAACCCATTCTTTTGGGGCTTGCAAAGGTAAGTGTGGAATCGGTGAAGCATAATAAAGAAAAAAATTTGAATCTTTATTCTCTTCAATAAAATTTAGAGCTTCCTTTTGCATTAACGTAGCTGAATAATCAGCTTGATTATATTTATTATAGCTGTCTTCAGAATTTATATCAGCTCCATCTTCAAGACCTTCTTGTTTGGTAACTATATAATTATTTAAAATATCCTTTTCAGTATTTTTCCATAAATGTGTAGGGTAAAATGTGTGAGCTTGTCTTTGACAATTATATCCATAGAAAAAATCAAAACCCATCAAATTTGGTATGCTGTTGGTGTGTGGAGCACCTAAACCCCATTTTCCTACCATACCAGTTTTATAACCATTGTCTTTGAAAACTTTTGCTACTGTGATAGTTGAGTCAGGAAGAGGTCGTTGACCCTCTAACGAGGGATCTTTAAACATTGCTTCAAAACTCCAAACATCACCTCTCTCCGACCACTCACCATTATTTCTGATATGGGTATGGCCTGAATGTTGACCTGTCATTAGTACACTTCTTGCAGGTGCACAAACTGGTGAGCCAGTATAATGATTAGTAAATAATAACCCATTATTTGCTAAGGCATCTATATTAGGAGTTTCAATGATTTTTTGACCATACACTCCCAATTCACCATAACCAAGATCATCTGCTAGGATATAAATTATATTTGGTTTGTCCTCTTTTTGAACTTTAGTATCACATGCAGTAAAATAAAAAAGCGCTAGAAGTAGAAGATTAAAAAAAAATCTCTGATGTATTATTTTGGTCATAAATTATGCTGAGGATTTCCTTTTAAATATATGTTTATTAAAAGAATATTACAATAGTTATCTTTGTTAAATTCTATGAAAGAAGGTTTTTCAAAACTAAATAAGAGTGAAAAAATTGATTGGGTAATTGACAATTTTTTTAATTCATCAAAAATAGATTCTGATATTCTTAAAAAATACTGGTCTAATGACGAAGAGCTCCAGAAAATTCATGATGAATTTTCCGAAAATACAATTTCTAATTTTTTTCTTCCTCTTGGTATTGCTCCTAATTTTATAATTGATAATAAAAATTATACTATTCCAATGGCAACTGAGGAAAGCTCAGTAGTTGCTGCAGCTTGTAAAGCTGCTAAATACTGGTCCAAAAGAGGTGGTTTTAGAACCGAAATTATAAACACAATTAAAACTGGACAAGTTCACTTCAAATACAATGGATCTAAAGAAAAACTTTTCATGTTTTTTGAAAACATTAAGGACAAGTTAATATCCGAGTGTTCAAGCCTAACAAAAAATATGGAAAAAAGAGGTGGTGGTATTTTGAATATTGAATTAATTGATAAGACTAATTCAATAAAAAATTATTATCAGCTAAACTCTGAGTTTAATACTGCAGACTCAATGGGTGCAAATTTTATTAATTCTTGTTTAGAACAATATGCAAAAACATTTGAAACTGGATTTAATGAATCAGACTATTTTGACAAAAATGATGGTATTGAAATATTAATGAGTATTTTATCTAATTATGTTCCTGAATGTATAGTTAAAGCTCAAGTGAGGTGTAAAGTTGATGAATTAAAAAATGATGATATTATTGATCCTTTAAAATTTGCTCAAAGATTTGTTGATGCAATTGAAATAGCCAAAAAAGATATCAATAGAGCAGTTACTCATAACAAAGGAATTATGAATGGAATTGATTCAGTTGTTATTGCTACAGGAAATGATTTTAGAGCAGTTGAGGCATGCACTCATGCATATGCCTCAAAGGACGGGGTCTACACCAGTCTGACACATGCAGCTATTGAAAATGATGAATTTGTTTACTGGATAGAAATTCCTTTAGCAATTGGAAGTGTAGGAGGTATTACAAACCTTCATCCATTAGTTAAATGGTGTCTGAAATTATTAAAAAATCCATCAGGATCTGAATTAATGAAAATTATTTCAGTTGCAGGTCTGGCACAAAATTTTGCTGCAATTAGGTCTTTAATAACCTCAGGTATTCAACTTGGACACATGAAAATGCACCTAAGTAATATATTAAACTCATTAAGTGCTAACGAGAGTGAAAAGAAAATTTTGATTGAATATTTTAAAAAACATATGGTTAGTTTTAGAGATGTTGAGGATGCATTAAATAAATTGAAAAAAAATGAACTCAATTTTTAAAAGTCATGGAAAACTTTTAATTACTGGAGAGTATTTTGTATTAAAAGGTGCTAAATCTCTAAGTATTCCAACCAAATTTTTTCAAACCCTAAAAATTGAGAACATAAAAGAGAGTAAATTGATTTGGGTCAGCTATGATAAAAATAATGATCCATGGATTGAAGCAACTTTTGATTTGAGTAATCTAAAAATTTTAAGCACTAAAAATAAAGAAACATTATTTTTAAAGAAATTACTTTGTAGCGCACAAAAAATTAATTCAAATTTTTTAAAAAATAACTCAGGATTTAAAGTTGTTTCGACAATGAATTTTGAAAGGAGTTGGGGGCTTGGTTCATCATCGACTTTAATAAATAATATTTCAAAATGGGCAAACATAAACCCATTTAAACTTCACAGTTTGGTTTCAAGCGGAAGTGGATATGACATTGCATCAGCAATAGCAAATAGTCCAATTATTTATGAATTAATAAATGGTGAACCAAAGTATCATGAAATTACATTTGATCCAATATTTCATAATAACTTATTTTTTATTTACATAAACAAGAAACAAAAAAGTGAGGATGAGGTCGACTATTTTAACACTAATGTAAAGGTCAGTGAAAAAACGATAAAATTAATATCATCAATAACTGAAAAAATAGTTGAATGTAAGAATCTTGATAGTTTTCAAAATTTAATTGTTGAACATGAAAAAATCCTATCAACTGAATTAAAAAGAAAAATGATAAAAACTATTTTATTTAATGACTACAAAGGAGAGATTAAAAGTTTAGGTGCGTGGGGAGGTGATTTTGTGTTGGCAGCTGGCCCCAATAATTCTAAAGAATATTTTCAAAAAAAAGGCTATAAAATAGTTTTTTCATTTAAAGACATATTAAAAAATAGCTAATTATAAAGTTTGGCATGATTAATGTTTTATACTAATCAGAATACATAATATTTTTTGGTTAGTTGTTGTTTTTAAATGCCCAAATCATCTCAAAAGATTTGGGCATTTAGTTTTTAATCTGAGTAGACTGTTCGAAATCCTGTATGCAATGAGCTTGAGTCCGGAGTTGTTTTCATTCTTGCTGCATTCCTGTATCCACTGCAATATGAATCGTTACATAAAAAACTGCCTCCCCTAATTACTTTTTTTTCACTGTATGGTTCCATTGGATCATAGCTTGTTTTTGGTCCCTGTGGATTTAAAGATCCTTTTTTTGGTAACATTGAATAATATTCAGAATGGTACCAGTCTGAACACCACTCCCAAACATTACCACCAATATCAAATAGCCCATAGCCATTTGGTGAGAATGATTTAACAGGTGAAGAGTAATAGAATTTATCTAAAACTGTATTAGTGCTTGGAAAGTTTCCATTCCAACTGTTAGCTTTATATTCAACTTCATCAATTTTTTTATTTCCCCAACTGTATATATTATTTAATTTACCGCCTCTTGATGCATATTCAAACTCAGCCTCTGTGGGTAATCTTTTACCTGACCAATCACAATACGCAACTGCGTCTTCCCAGCTAACATGAACTACAGGATAATTGTCTTTTCCAATAATATCACTGTCGGGACCAAATGGTTGTCTCCAATTTGCATTTCTGACTAAAGACCACCAATTGGAATAGTTTTCAAGGTTTTTAGTTTCAATTTCTTTAAAAACTAAAGATGCAGGTTCAAGTAAACTATCATTAGGTTTTGGTGTACCAGGTGGTAATACTGATTTAATTTCATCCCAATTAATTTTTCTTTCAGCGGTTGTAACATAACCCGTTTCATCAACAAATTTTTTAAATTGAGCATTAGTAACTTCAGTTTCATCCATCCAAAAGGAACTTACCTCTACACTATGTTTTGGAAACTCATCACTCCTTGCTTCATCATTATCTCCTCCCATCATAAATTTGCCACCCTCAATATAAACCATACCATCTTTCACAATGTTATTTGATTTTTTTATGTTGGTAACACTATCACATCCAATGATAAGTAATGAGAAAAAAACTAAAAAAAATTGTAATGTGCAATTGGTTATATTCACTTTCAATTAAAATAAATAATCACTAAATTACACACATCAAGCATGAAAAACAATAAAGCTCAAATTTACTGGAAGAAAAATCTTAGATACTTAACCATCCTATTATCAATTTGGTTTTTAGTTTCATTTGGTTTTGGAATAATATTAGCTGAGAAGTTAAATGAAATCCAATTCTTTGGTTTTAAACTTGGATTTTGGTTTGCTCAACAAGGTTCTATTTACACCTTTGTTATTTTAATTTTTGTTTACATTTTTTTGATGAACAGGCTTGATAAATTTTATAGGTCTAAAAATTAATCATAATGTCATTACAAATTTGGATTTGGATAATTGTAGGTTTGACTTTTGCATTATATATAGGAATCGCAATTTGGTCAAAGGCAGGTTCTACCAATGAATTTTACATAGCCGGAAAGGGTGTTAATCCGATTGCTAATGGTATGGCTACCGCTGCGGACTGGATGAGTGCCGCATCCTTCATCTCTATGGCAGGAATCATATCCTTTATTGGATACGATGGTTCGGTTTATTTAATGGGTTGGACAGGTGGATATGTTTTATTGGCTTTACTATTAGCGCCATACTTAAGAAAATTTGGAAAATTTACAGTCCCTGATTTCATTGGTGATCGATACTACTCAAATGTTGCTAGAACCGTTGCAGTTTTTTGTGCCCTTATTGTATCTTTTACATATATCGCTGGACAGATGAGAGGTGTGGGAATTGTATTTTCAAGATACTTAGAAGTTGATATAAATTCAGGTGTTTTTATTGGAATGGGTATAGTTCTTTTTTACGCAATTCTAGGGGGAATGAAAGGTATTACTTATACACAAGTTGCTCAATACTGCGTATTGATTTTTGCATTTATGGTTCCTGCAATTTTTATATCAATACAAATGACTGGCAATCCAATTCCACAACTTGGTTTTGGTTCTGAGTCAGCGGATGGAGTTTATTTATTAGATAAATTAAATGGTCTCCACGATGAGTTAGGTTTCAGCGAATACACGTCAGGATCTAAATCTACACTAGATGTTTTTCTAATTACAGCCGCATTAATGATTGGAACAGCTGGGCTGCCACATGTAATAGTTAGATTTTTTACTGTAAAAAAAGTTAGCGATGCAAGAAAATCTGCTGGCTGGGCTCTGCTATTTATAGCTATACTGTATACTACCGCTCCAGCTATTGCAGTTTTTGCAAGAACAAATCTAATAGAGACGGTATCTGAAAAAGACTACTCAACAATGCCTTACTGGTTTAAAAAATGGGAAGACACTGGCCTTTTAGAGTTTGATGATAAAAATCAGGATAACATAATTCAATATCTTGGTGATGAACAATTAAATGAATTAACAATTGATAAGGATATTATGGTTTTGGCAAATCCTGAAATTGCTCAATTACCTAACTGGGTTATTGCACTTTTAGCTGCAGGAGCCATAGCAGCTGCATTATCCACTGCAGCAGGACTTTTACTCGTGATATCCTCATCAATTTCTCACGACCTAATTAAAAGAATTATCAATCCTGAAATTACAGATAAAGGAGAATTAATTGCTGCTCGTGTATCAGCATTCTTTGCTGTAATACTAGCAGGATACTTTGGAATTAATCCCCCTGACTTTGTCGCGGCTACTGTAGCATTAGCTTTTGGTCTTGCAGCAGCTTCATTTTTTCCAGCAATTGTTTTAGGAATTTTTTATAAGAAAATGAATAAAGAAGGTGCTATTTCAGGTATGCTCATAGGGATTTTATCAATGCTTTTTTATATGACGAAGTTCAAATTTGGATGGTTTGGAGGAGGAGGTCCTGATGATTGGTGGTTTGGTGTTTCACCAGAAGGATTTGGAACTATTGCAATGGTTATTAATTTAGTTGTTTCGATTACAGTGTCAAATTTCACACCACCACCACCCAAAAAAATTGTTCAACTTGTTGAAAATATAAGATTACCAAGTGATGATGATTTATAGTAGATTACTTTTACTCTTGCTTCCACTTTTAGTAAGTGCTCAAACAAGCCTGTTTGAAAAAGAGAAGTTTATAATTGAAAATGATACACTAAAATACAGAATACTAGCACCTCTTGATTATAATGAAAATGAAAAATATCCTGTTCATCTTTTTTTACATGGCGCCGGTGAAAGAGGAAATGATAATGAATTACAACTTATTCATGGATCTAATTTATTTCTAGACAGTATTAATAGACGTAAATATAAATCATGGGTTATATTTCCTCAATCACCAAAAAACGATTGGTGGGGTGGCTACTATGACCCATACAAGTATGACTATAATGTTAAAAGATCCAAATCACTAGAACTGGTAATTAAATTCATGGATGAATTTATACAAAGAAAAGATGTCAATCAAAACAAAGTTTATGTTAGTGGATTATCAATGGGCGGACTTGGAACATTCTCAATATTAAATGCTAGACCAAATATGTTTGCAGCTGCTACACCAATTTGCGGAGATGGAGATCCAAGTTCAGTTGAAAACTTTGCGAAAAAGGTGTCTATATGGATTTTTCATGGTTCTGCAGATCAAGTTGTTCTTGCCAAACAGTCTCTAAAAATGGCCAATGCCATCCTAGATGCTGGTGGGAACCCAAAAATTACTATATATGAAAATATTGGTCATAACAGTTGGGATAACGCTTTCGCTGAAAAGGATTTTTTAAAATGGATTCACTCAAAAACTAAGACAAATGAATAAATATTTAATATTACTAATTATATCTTTTAATTTTTTAGGATGTAAAACAGAAAATATGAGTAACCAAGTTTTTATCCAAGGAGGAGGAACACTTGATGATTGGGCTAACACATCTAAGTTTGCAGAATCCAATGAAAAATTGATGAAAGAACTTGATAAAAATAGGGTTGTTTTTATGGGTAACTCAATAACTGAAGGATGGTCAAACTTTGATCCAGATTTTTTTATCAATAATCCTTTTATAAACAGAGGAATTAGTGGTCAAACCACGCCTCAAATGCTAATTAGATTCAAGCCAGATGTTGTAAAACTCAAGCCTAAGTCTGTTGTAATTCTTGCTGGTATAAATGATATTGCGGGAAATACTGGTCCAATGAAAATTAAAAATATTGCTGAAAATATATTTTCAATGAGTGAAATAGCAAAAGCAAATAATATTGATGTATTTATTTGTTCTGTTTTACCTGCTAAAGCATTTCCCTGGTCACCTTCAATTAAAAATGTTGCTGAGAAAGTTATTAAGCTAAATTCTTTATTGCAGGATTACTGTTTAAATAATAATATACAATATGTCGATTATCATGCTAAGATGGATGATGGCAACGGAGGTCTAAAAGTTCCGGAACACACCACAGAAGATGATTTAGTTCATCCAAATAAAGATGGATATAAGGTAATGAAGTCAGTCATCTTACCTCTTCTAGACACAAATAGCTAATTTTTTTTAAATTAGTTATGGTGTAATATGAAAAAAAATGCAGCTTTCTTTTTAGTTCCATTTATTTTAATACTTCTATTAAAATATTATAGTTCTGACAATTTCAGTGATGAGTATATTGAAAATTCAAATGCAGATTTTGAAGTTATCAATATATCAAATGTGCCTGAAAAAATTGATTTTAATTTTCATGTTAACCCAATCCTTTCTGATAAATGTTTTACTTGCCATGGACCTGATTACAAACAAAGAAAAGCTAATTTAAGACTAGATACAAAAGAGGGGCTTTATCAAATGACTGAAGATCTCATTAAAAGAGTTATAGATGTTGATAATTTAGAGGAAAGTGAAATGATTAGAAGAATTTTTCATGAAAATAAATCTATAGTGATGCCACCCCCCGAATCTAATTTGAGTTTATCTGACTATGAAAAGAATATTCTAAAAAATTGGATACTGCAAGGTGCAGAGTGGAAAAAACACTGGTCTTTCATAAAGCCAGTAAAACCAGAAACACCAAAAATTGAAAACATTGAATGGATCAAAAATGAAATAGATTTTTTTATCGCTAAAAATATTGAGAATCAAAAATTAGAATTTTCAAAAATGGAATCAAAAGAAATTCTACTTAGAAGATTGTATTTTGATATTGTAGGATTACCTCCCTCAGTTGATGAAATTGATCAATTTATAAATGATAAATCAAACAA
>Ga0163111_10000243_pt1 | contig 32503 bp, 10 predicted proteins | sample CRUFie1St18metaG_FD_109645 | JGI IMG/M metagenome (GOLD analysis project Ga0163111, IMG submission 109645) | Marine microbial communities from the Costa Rica Dome - CRUD Field 142mm St18 metaG | ecosystem: Environmental > Aquatic > Marine > Oceanic > Photic zone | place: Costa Rica: the Eastern...
ATTTACACTCGGATTTAAGTCCATGAGAAAAAGCTGATTTTGGTGTGTGGTAACCCAAAGTTCTGCTTTTTCTCTATTTTTTTTTGCCTTTTTCACATATACATAAATCGTCGGGTAGAGTACATAAACCGATATCCTAATAGAAATGCTCCAGATTATTATCTAAGTTATGGCGATGTTTATATCCGACGCTTTACTAACGAAACAAGAGATAGATTGACCTCAGATGGGCAGGTATGGTTAGACCGAGCATTACAAAATCTCCAGCTAGCTATTGAAAACGAGCTCTCTGTAAATCCAGAGATTGAATTAAACAATACTGCCTTTCATAATTTCGCATTTGACTCTCATGTGCCAGCTTACGAAGCTGCGGGAGTTCTACAGTTAGGAGTATTGGACAAGGTAAAGATTTTATTGACCCCTAATCCTGCTGATTTACTGAGTGAAGCAGGCATACGGCAAGCAACTCAGATTGCTGAAGATCAGATTGGTTATTATCTAAATCATCCTATATTTGCTTCACAGCAAGCGAGAGAACTAATAGCTCGAAGAACTGCGATATTGGTACTTGCTGCTGAATATATTGCTCGGCATAGTGGATTCTTTGGTGCGAATCCTACCACTCCGAGTGAGTTAATTCGCAGGGTTTTAGGGCCTTGGGTGAATGAATATTTGTAACGTATAAATAGAGGTTTGATTTATCATAAGCAAATACTCCTTAGAACTCATTGACAATGATAAACTATGTATAAAGCAAAGTGCCGACCTCCAAATCAAGAAGATCAGCACCCTTTTTACGAAAACGAAACAATCTATCTAAATCAATGGATTCAGGTATGCCTCTGGAGCTTACCCATCCGAATCGTCTTTATGATCATCGTTATCCTTGTCATCGTCATGGTCGCAATCATCTTCATATCCTTTGCATGCCTCCCATGCTAGCTTATACTCTTCCTCATTGTTGATTGTCTTGACCAATTCTTCAGACTTTCCTTGGTCGTATACGATCTCAAACGGATATACAAAGTCTACGATTTCCTTGTATTGTGCTTCCATATCACCATCGTTATTGAGGGTAACGACGGTTTCATTGCCTAAAATTACATCTAGGGGATAGACGTGTTCGAAGCATTTGTATTCTACCTCTTCACATCCGCACAAGTCCTCTTTCTCTTCTAGACAAGAAGTAAAACTGATACCCAATGCCAAGAGTAGGGTAAGAATCCCAATGGGTCGTGTAAAAATTTTCATAATGTTGTTCATTTATGGGGAAATGATAAAAGGAGGAGTTCTCCCTTTTGTGGACATAAGGTAAAAAGGAATTGGGTACAATGCAAAGGTAGGGGAATTGATGAGATGAGGACAAGGCAATTATTATGGCCTAGACAAAATGAACACCGCCCCATTCGGACAGGTTCGAATGGGGCGGTGTTGTATATATACTGTATGGTAGGATGTGAATAGGTTCTTGCGTCCTATCCATTCGAGTCATCATCATTACTATTAGGGCAATTGTTGTTGTATCTCGGACGGCAGTTTGCCCATGCTTCTTCATATTGTCCCTCATTTTCTATGGTCACAATAAGTTCATCTACTTGATCACGGTTGTAGATAATTTCAATGGGATACACAAAACTCACAATATCTGCCTCTTGAGAGCGGTACTCCTCCTCGTTTTGGAGCGTCACAACCGTTTCATTTGCCAAGTTGGCTTTTATGGGAAATACATGTTCAAAACAGGGGACTGTGACGGTTCCACAGATGGCGATTTGCTCTGTTTCGGTTCGTTCCTCTAAGCAGGAGGTAAAAGATATGCTTAGTATAAAGAGAATAGCAAGGAACCTGATGGGTTTTGTAAAGATTTTCATAAGGTGATTCTTGTATTGGGAAATGAAGAAAGAGGGATGTTCATCCTTTATTTGAGCAAAATAATATGAATGTTACTGTAGGTGTAGGATAAAATGAATCCTCTATTGGTCTTTATTCTTTTTGTATGTGTCTATTATTTGGATAACCAGCGTGAGTTCTACACCTGTTATGTCAGAAATCTTTTCAGGAGAAAGAGACAGTTCGTGGAAGGCAATGATTGACTTTCGAAGTTTTACTTCTGCTTCTTTTCTTTTTTGTGCTTCTTCTTCTCTACGCTTCTGTTCTTCTGTGTATTTTCCTTCAAACTCTTTTGCTTCTTTCTCAAATTCTATTGCTTCTTGTTTTATTTCCTCTAAGGATTTCCCTTCATGAGTTTCTACAAGGAAGTTGATATAATCTATTTCGGGTGCTCCTAGCTTGAACATATCTTCTTTCTGTGTTTGTTTAAGTTTGTTGAAAACCACGAACCGATTCTCCTCAGGAACCGAAACGATATTTAAAATAAAAAAAAATAAGCAGGATTGGTACTCTTTGGCGTATTTTTTCTGACGAGACAATAACAGGAGTTCTAATAAGAACTTCTCTCGAATCTTGGATGTATGCTTTGAGTTATTGGCGCGAATATAGGCCAATTCGACTAGGGCGAAGGGATTGGGATGCTTCAATAACGTTGCTTCCATCTCTGGCCGAACACAAAAGGTATCGTATTTATAGCATAGATGAAGATGAAAGTGTTTCTGTTCAAATCGATCAGGAGGATTCTTATAGGCATTGGCAGGGAATATCGCCAATGCTTCCACCCAAGGGAGCTTCCCATGTTCCAATACATGTTTTTCTAGTATGCGACTATACATCTGAAACATACGGAATGCAAACAATGGATCTCTTCCAATCTGTATCTCAATATGCAGAATCACAATCCGAGGGATTCCGTCTTTACAAAATACCTTGATTAAACAATCAGCAATTCGCTTCCCTTTTGTATTGCCAACAATAGATTGGTTGAAAGAATCCAACTCTTTATCAAGGAACTCAGGCGGACGATTTAGATCCACAATTGTAAATAAATTGGGAAGAAAATAGGCTAAGAAATCAGGAAACATCAACCGAATCACGCGCTTCCAGGTGCCATCATGATTCCTTGGCGGGGTTTTATTTGCCATGGTAGGTTACATTTTATAGTTTCTAACAATGACAATATACACATTCTATTTACATATTTTGCAATATTTATCGGTAATTTGATACTGGGGCACTACTTTTGACTAAGTACCTGTGTTTTTTTGCTTGATAGTTCTAAATGTATACGCCCCAATCCGAATCTATTCGAATTGGGGCGTGTATGCTTATTATCGCATATGGATACGTCGAATTAGTCTACCAAGACCATTCGGCGGGTGTCTACCTCGATTCCTTGAACCTTGAGGCTATATATATAAACACCAGCAGGCATGTCGTCAGCTGAGAGATAGATTCGGCCATAGCCGTGTCCTTCTATAGGATAGCGTTCGATGATTTTGCCTGAGAGGAGTTCGTATACGACGATTTCTGCACTCGTTGTGCCTTCAACAAGGAAGTAGGGCAATTCCGTTTGTTGGTTGAAGGGATTTGGTTTGTTTTGGTATAGACGCGATTCGTTGGTAGGTTCTGCTGACTGTGTTCCTTGAGGTTGAGTAGAACCTGTGGAGGTATTGTCGGCATCACCTTGTAAACCTAAAAAGGCAAGCATCTGTTTAATTTCAGCCAATTCCGTGTGGAGGTCATGGATGGTCGCTTGTTGATCGAGAAGCATTTCTTGCTGTGTTGCAATGGTCTCTTCTTGTGCTGTCATTCGAGTATCTTGCGACTTGATCCCTTCCAACAATACGGGGACTAGGCCGATATAATTAACGGCTTTATACCCTTCAACTTCTTCTACTAGTTCGGGAAATACCTTTTGGAGCTCTTGGGCAATGAATCCAATCTCACGTTCTTCTCCCATCAAGTCGGTGTTTTTCCATTGATAGGTGACTCCATCTAATTGGCGAATTCGCTGCATGACATCTTCCAATGGTCGAATCTCTTGCTTCAATCGACGGTCAGAGAATTGGGTGAGGCTTCCTTGAATCCAGACATCGCCGTTCTTTTTGACATACATAGCATTGGATCGCGAGAGGCTATCCATACCATCTCCTATGCTGAACGCGTAATCATTGGCCATCCAAGCAGAACTTGAACCACCATCGTCATTGTATCGGCCAATGGCTAATGCACCGAAAGAAGTTTGAGTGCCAATGCCCATAGCGGTTGAGTTGTCGCCAGAAGCCTGAGAAGATTGTCCCATCGCTGTGGCGTAATTACCAGAAGCCGTAGTGGCTATTCCTGTTGCTACAGAGTTGAAACCTATGGCTTTAGTCGCTGAACCAATTGCTAGGCTGAAGTCTCCACTGGCTTCTGTGGAGATCCCCATAGTAGTAGCTGCGAATCCTGAAGCAATGGTTGAGAATCCTATCGCTGTAGATCCTTCTCCTGATGCTTCATTGTTTCGGCCAATGGCTGTAGCCCCATCAGCAGTCGCATTGTTATCTCGTCCAATAGCCGTTGAGGCTTGGCCTGTGGCATTATTGTCGCGTCCAATAGCCGTTGCTGCTGTTCCTGAAGCAACCCCAGAGAATCCGATAGCCGTTGAGTATATCCCTATATTGGCATCATCCCATTGGGGGCCAATGACAGCCCCTGCTCGAAGAGCTGCTTTTTCTGGAACCCACATCATACGGGTACCTGCACCAGAGATTGGGGTCGAACCTGTTGTTCCATCAAACAATACAGCTCCATTTTGTACTTCTAGTTTTGCAATCGGAGTAGAGGTTCCTATTCCAATGTCGCCAATTCGATAAATTGGATCAGATAGGTTACTGCCTGATCCCACGAATTGCCAATCACTGTCGGCACTTCCCACACCACTAATGGCAGAGAGGTCTACTGAATAATTTCCTCCAGCATCCGAGATTTCCAATGTGCTTCCATTGAGTTGAACACTTGATAGTAGCTCATTGGTGATATCATTGTCATTGCTTGCGGCTCCTAATACAAGGTTTCCATTGGCATCTGCGATTACATTGCCTCCTCCTATGAGGTCATCCGATCGAATCTCACCGGCTACATGGAGGAGAGTCGCAGGTGCATTGGTTCCTATTCCTACGCGTCCAGCAGTTGGGGCAAGGTATACTCCTTCGCTTCCATCCGCGTGAACCATATCTACAGGTGCGCCTGTAGTAGGCATAAAACGCATTTTAAAACTTGCATCAGGAAGACTCTCGATGCGTGAGCCATAATCAAATATCGCCCATCCAGCCGAACTTACTTCGCCTGCTCCTGTCATTTGTAAGCGAGGTGCGAAGTCACTATCATCACCTGCCTTGAGCGTCAGGCGACTATCGTCGGAGGCCGTTGTCAATTGGACGTGGTGGCCATTTCCTCCTGCTGAAGGATGCCCTTTTATTTCTAGCGAATAACCATTAGGGGCATTGTTATCAGCTGCGTCAATCTGAATAGCAGGTTTCGTTCCAAGGTCTGTTTCCTCAATGTCTACCTTGGCATCAGGGCTATCGGTTCCTATACCTACTGCTCCAGAGGAATAATACGTATCTGTTCCATTAATGCCCCAAACACTGCTTGTGCTACTCGAACCATTGCCTACTCCTGTGAGGGTTACACTGTTCCCTCCTGTAATGCTGAGGCTTTGAGAAGCCGAATCCCAACTAAGGGTTTGGTCGTCTGTATCGTCAAGGTACATCGTTAAATCTATGGAACTTGCGCTATTCGACAGGCTGATGGTATTCCCCGACTGTGTTAAGTCTTGTAATTCATTGCTGTTATCTGCATCTGCATCATCGACATTGAGTATATCTGTTGTAAACATCAAACCGTCCCAAATGAGAACTTCTCCTGTGTCCACATTCGAAATATCAACATCACCTAAGCTCCCTACCGAACAATCAAGTAGGCTATCGCAGGTAAAAGCATCAATCAATGGAGTACAAATATCCATAAGATTGTCGAATGTCAGGGTGTCTCTACATCCTTGGTTATCCGTCACGACAAGGGTCACGTCATAGATACCAGGTGTAGTATATACATGGCTTGCATTTTGGTCGATAGAAGTGGCACCATCTCCAAAGTCCCAATTCCATGCGATGATAGGTGAATTGGCAGGAAATACTTCTGAGGAATCAGTAAATACAACAGGGAGAGGAGCACAATCGGCTGTTACACTCGGGATAAACTTCGCTGTTGGGCCCGAAATGGTTATGAAATCTGTTCTGATAAGCGTATCAATACAGCCCAAGGCGTTTTGTGTAACAAGGCTGATTGTATAATTGCCAGGGGTTGTATAGGTATGCGTAGGATTTTGTGCTGTAGATGTATCTCCATCTCCAAATGACCAATACCAATTGGTGATATCTGCGGTTCCAGTAGGGGCAAAGCTCGATAAATCGGAGAAATTAACGGTAAAGGGAGCGCAACCATTGAGAGAACTTACTGCAAAGTCGGTATTGAGTGATCCCACGCTAATATAAGAAGTACGTGTAAGCGTATCTGAACATCCTAAAGAATCGATGGAAATTAATTGTACGTCATATACCCCAGGGCTTGTATACGTATGCGAAGGCGTTACATTTGTGGAAGTTGTTCCATCCCCGAAGTTCCATAAATAATTTTCCGTATCCCTAGAATCATTGCCAAAGAATACGGTGAAGTCCGTACAACCACTTACTTCTGAGGCCACGAAATCGGCTTCAGGTTCGGGTATGGTGATGGTCAATTCGGTTTCGTCATCACAACCCGTGATTGCATTATTTACCCTTAATACAATGGTATAGGTGCCTGGCAATGCATAGGTATGGGTCGGGTTTTGGGTCGTAGCTGTAGTCGAATCCCCAAAATCCCACAACCAACTAGTGGCTCCAATTGATTCATCAAGGAACTGGACTTGCGCAGGGGCAGCACAGCTAATGGCAGGATTAATAGAAAACAAGGCAACAGGTTCGATGATACGTACGGCATTTGCTTGGGTGAGGGTATCTCTACATCCGAAGCTATTTTCAGCGATAAGACTTACATCGAAATAACCCGTATCTTGGTAAAAATGCGAGGCATTAAAGCCTGTTTTGAGGCTACCCTCTCCGACATCCCATAACCAATTTACATTTCCGCTGGTAGTGCTCGTATTGAAGAATACGATGGGGTCTATGGCACAAGCGACCTCAGGAACAACCAAAAAGCCTACCCCTTGGATAGGAGGCCCAATGGTGATATAATCGTTCATGGTAAGGGTATGGGTACAGGCAGTAGAAGTATTTACTGTAAGGGTCACATTATAGCTACCTGTATCTGTGTAGGTATGCATAGGATTGGGTGCTGTTGAAGTGTTTCCATCTCCGAAATCCCATAGCCAAGAAGTTATGTTATCAACTGCTAAGGTTGCGTCTTGGAAGTTTACCGTTAGGGGAGAACATCCTGAGGTTATATCCGATGAGATGGCTACATGAGGCGTATCCAATTGGATGAGATCAGGCATAAATACGGTATCGCTACATCCTCCTCCTGTTGTGGCAATGACAGAGAGGTCATAGCTGCCAAAACCAATATAAGGATGGTTGATAGGAGGAGGGGAGCTACTGGTTTGGCCATCTCCAAAATCCCATTGCCATGTAACACCTGCTAAAGGAGCAGCGAATTGCGCGAAGAGAAAACTTTGGCAGGTACTCGTGTTGGACTGAACTGTAAAGGGGATAGTAGGAGTGAAATCCACAGTGATATAATCCGTCATAATGAGTGAGTCCACGCATCCGTTGCTCCCATCTCCAAAGTATGCGTATAATTTTACGGTATACGTTCCATCTGTGGTGTATGTATGGGTTGGGTTTGAGGCGGTGGAGGTATTGCCATCTCCAAAGTTCCATAGGTAAGAAGTCGCATCCGTAGAAGTATTGGTGAAGTTTACAGGCCAAGGAGCACATCCTTGTTGTGCACTACTAGTGAAAGAGGCAGAAGGAGAAGTGTTTGCAACTTGGATATAGGCGGTTCTGACCAATGTATCAGAAGTGATTCCGTCGGATACGATAAGGGTTACGTTATAGCTTCCTGGGGAGGCATAAATGGTGGATGGATTGGCAGCAGAACCTGTAAATCCATTTCCAAAGTCCCATTGGTAAGATATAATCGAACCAGTAGAGTTATCTGTGAATTGTACAATATGGGGTGCTGAACAAGCAGTTGGGAAATCTACTGTGAAATCTGCTGTGACTTGCGCCCAAGTGGCTTCCATAGCGAAGGTAAAAATCACGAATATGCAAAAATGTATGCGACTCATACGGATGTATTTTTCTTTCTTTGATGAACAATAATCGAAATAACAAGCAGTTTTATCGGGGCAAATAAGTATTCGTTTTTGTAGAAGTAAGTATAGATATTGGGGTAGGCATTTAAAATTTTATCTATCTTACTATCTAACATCACTAAATGTCAAATCAGAGAAAAAATAAATACTTACAAATGATTGGATTTTGTGATATGTAACGAAATAGGTAGTTCTTAAGGAGAGCAGCCGCCCCCTTATGTGAATGATTATACAGTATTTCTCTGTGGATACTTTTGTTAGGAGATTATCTGATTGTCAGGTATTTGTGTTATATATTAAGCTGTAAGATTGAGACGCATTTCGTTTAATGTAATGGGTATTTATTTGTTTTCCTAACGAATGCTTCAGTGAATATTGTATGTTCGAGTAAGTTAAATTGTATAAAGTGTAGGCCAATCACTTACATAAAATACTGAAATATCGCCTTAGAATGTAGGCGGAATTAACGAAAAAATGAGAACCACCTCTCCCTGTATAAGAGGTGGTTCATGTATATATGTTAGTTGGTAATAATAACTTTATAAGATTCGTCTACAAACGATTCTCCTGTAATTCGAAGGATATACATTCCACTTGTGATATTGCCGTTTACAGCGATGTTTTGAACAACTCCTGCTTTTACAGAACCTTGGAAAAGAGGATGTATCGCCCCATTTATTCCAACTAATTGTACATTGACATATTGATCTTCTTTTACAGATAGCCCAATATGAGAGCCTTTTGGGAATGGGTTGGGGAAGGCTACGGAGAATGATTCACTTGCAATAATCATGACCTCAATGACATGGCTATAATTATAGACTCCGTTGAAATCTTCTTGCTTCAATCGGAAAGCATGACGACCAGGGTTGAGGCCTGAGACGATATACGTATAGTCACGTGGGTCACTGCTCGTTCCCGCTCCAGGAATGAATTGTCTATCCTCAAATGTTTCTAGACCCCCATCTTTAATAGGAGCATGTTGTGGATAAAAGCCTTTATTATTGGTCTCTTGAGCTGTTCGCCATTCGAGTTTTGCGCTCATACCTTCTTGCCAACCTGCAAAGTATAGGAGTTCTACAGGAAAAGGCGTACTTTCTCGTAAGAAACTGATTCCAGGCGTATTGGGTTCTAGATTGAAATAGTACCGCCATGGGCTGTATACTTGGCCTGTAAGGCTACTAGAAGGGCTGAATTGGGTACGTACTCGCCAACGTTGAGCATCACCTGTATCAAAACTAGGGAGATTCGCACGGAGCTCCGTCCCTGTTAAACCAAGGTCAGTATAGGTGTTTTGAATGCCTGTGAATTGGGTACTGTTGGTAATAGGACTTGCGTGACTAAAAGGCTCTGGGTTGGATACAAGTTCCCAAACCAACCGCCCTTTTTGGCGACCTTCTGAGCCCTTTTGGAAGAGGGCTAAGTCAATGGCTCCTTCTTGTATGGCACTTCCTACTGAGAGAACATTTGTGCTTTGGGCTTGATATTGGGCGGGATTGTTGCGGATAGGCCCTCCGCTACCCCCACAAAATAGGTATGCGGCTCCTCCTTTTGTGGCTGTTACGGTATGCCCGCGTGCAGCAATGAGAACATCGCTAAATCCGTCTCCATTTACATCTCCAGCACTTGCTACATTCGACCCTAACAGCCCTTGTATCATGGTACCTGCATATTCAAAATGAGGAGTAGATTCAAGTCCGTTTTCGGATCCAAGATGGATGCATGCAAGTCCGCCTAAAGGCGTGGGATTTGAATAGAAGGGAGATCCTAGAATAATATCTTCGTATCCATCTCCATTTACGTCTCCTGCACCCGCTACACGACTCAGGGTTGCAGAGGGGATGTTACCTGTTTTCTCCCAAGATGCTGTGGTTTCGAGTCCGCTAGCACCTCCCATGAAGACCCATATTTTCCCTGCGTCTGCCATTGGCCCTACATCAAAGAAGGGGGCTCCTACGGCCACATCACTGTACCCATCTCCATTTACATCCCCAACACAGGCGAGCCCAAGACCCACCCAGGCTCCTGGGTTGCCGTTGGTGCCAAATACCCAATCGGGATTAGTAGAGGGGCCAGAAGCTGAACCATAATAAACAAATGCTTTCCCCCCATCATAATCGGTATCAGAATATAGATAGGCACCTACAAATACGTCACTGAATCCATCTCCGTTTACATCTCCAGCACATCCAACTCGAACCCCATAACCAGAATCTACACTATTGCCCTCTGCTGACCAATTGGGAGTATTAGATAAGCCTGTTTCGGAACCATAGAATACATGTACAATCCCTTCGGCAGAATCCTCATTGGCGTATTTAATACCACTCACAATAAGATCCATGAATCCATCGCCGTTTACATCTCCTGCGCCTGATACACTTGCACCTAGGGCATAAGGAGTAGCATTGGGTTCATATTGCCAATCAGGTGTATTGGCGATACCTGTTGGAGAGCCATAGAATACATAGATAATTCCTTCAAATGCTTCTCCATTTGAATATCTAGGGGCACTAACTGCAAGGTCTGCATAGCCATCCCCATTGACATCTCCTAGGCCAGAGCCTGATATTCCAAGGGTGACCCCTGCCATATTAGGCTCGAATCTCCAATCATAGTTTGAGTTGAGGCCTGTTTCTGAGCCATAGTATACATAAGCGGCACCTTCATTGGTTTCGCCATTGCTGTATTCGCTTGATCCAATAAGTACATCGGCGAATCCATCTCCGTTAAGGTCGCCTGCACTTGCGACAGTTTGGCCATATACTGCATTGTCTACGAGATCAGATCCTGTCCAATCGGGAGTAGTTGCGAGTTCATTTGCGCCTCCATGGAAGAGATAGGCTTTTCCTTCTCCAGTTTCGCCTCCGCTATATCCAGGAGCACCCACCAATACATCTCCAAACCCATCTCCATTCACATCTCCTGCATAAGAGACTGCATTTCCTAGCAATGCGTTTGCTGTATTAGACTCAAATGTCCAAAGTGGAACACTGGATAGAGCCGTTTTCAATCCTTGATATACATACACAATCCCTTCATCTGATTCACCGTGGTCATAATGAGAGGCTCCAATAATCATATCACCTAATCCATCTCCATTTATATCTCCTGCAAGGGATACACTTGAGCCCAAATGTGCACCTGCCTGATTGCTTTCAATGCTCCAATCGGCTGCAGAAGCGGGGCCAGATGAGCCCCCAAAGTAGAGAGAAACGCTTCCTTCGTCTGTTTCTCCGTTATCATATAAATGCGTACCAATGAGGATATCACTATATCCGTCGCCGTTGATATCGCCAGCACTACAAAGGCTATTGGCCAATTGGGCATCCGCTTGGTTACTTTCTATGCCCCAAGCGGGACTTCCTGCTACGCCTGAAACCGAGCCATAATATAGGTATGCTTTTCCTTCGTCTGTTTCACCATTGTCATATTTCCATGCGCCAACCAATACATCGCTATAGCCATCCCCATTTACATCTCCTGCGGGAGCAACTGCGTGACCAAATTCGGCATCTGCTTGGTTGATTTCTGCTGTCCATGCGATAAAGCCCGATAGGCCTGTGGCACCTCCATGGTAGATGAAAGCACGACCTTCATTGGCTTCCCCGTTGTCATAGAAGGGGGATCCGATGATAATATCGCTATATCCATCCGCATTTACATCTCCAGCCAATGCGACTGTATGGCCAAACTCGGCATCTGCTTGGTTACTCTCTACCGCCCAATCTGCTGCAGTTCCTGGCCCAGAAGCCGAACCAAAGTACACCTGTACACGTCCTTCATTGGCTTGAACGTCGCTATAATGCGGGATTCCAAGGATAATATCTCCATACCCATCCCCATTCACATCTCCTGCATTGGATAGGCTATATCCTAATTGGGCGCCAACTTGGTTAGATTCGATTTCCCAATCAGCAGTATTCGAAACTCCTGTAGAACTACCAAAGAATAAGAGAGCTTTTCCTTCATCTACCTGCCCTCCGTCATAGAGGTGTACCCCTACGAGGACGTCACTATATCCATCGCGGTTTACATCTCCTGCTCCTGATACACTTATGCCCAATCCTGCATTTGTTTGTCCTCCTTCAGCCGTCCAATCGGCGGATACACTTAGGGGATCAATCATGATAGGATATTGTGCTGTGCTCGCATCTACCCATAACTGGACTTCATCATCAATAATCTCCATATGTGCAGGGAGGGTTTGATGATTAGCGTCCCATACATTTAGGTCTTTGTACCAGATTTCCTTATTTGTAGATTCATGGCGGAACAATACGCCATCTTCTTGCGAGCAAACAACCTCCATATTTCCCTCAATGTTTAGGCGTACCACTATTGGGGCGTTTCCTGTAGTAGGAGCCTCTTTGATGAGGAAGTTCTGGCGCATTCCTTTGGGGCTGTTGATATACTCTACTTCAAATGTGCCTTGGTCAAATACCAATTGATTTTCTTGAAGGCGTTGCGCCGTCAAGGCATTTGCTTGAAGGAGGCTTTCTCCTTGTTGGATACCCGCCAAAGAAAGTCCGAATTTCCATGCTTGTTTATGCGTACGGTCTTGTAATAAAAAACCGTTTTTGTCATAGGATACGCGGAAGTCAGAAAGGCGATTAGGACTTGTATATTGAGACTGTTGATTGTGAGGCTGAATGTTATACTCAGATTGTACAACCTTTTCCGTGATGTGGTTTAACCATTGTTCGTTTAATGAGCTTGTTGGTTGGGCATATAGTGCGGAGCATAATATGCAGGTAAATAGCATGAAAACACTCCCCGTTTTTGTGTTCCGATTGTTCATACGTGGTTCTCTTTTCCTCGAAAGTTGAGCTAATTTTTCTCAATTATTACATCTGTTTCTTTCTATTCGTTGTTCATATGTAGCAAATACATTTCTACATATGAACTAGGCTCATGGATAATGAATGTAGTGACATACAATTGGTTGTTGGGCTTTGTATTGTCCTATATTCTCAAATAAAATGTTCTGAGGTCGTTTAATCGCTTATAAATAAAGAACTCTAAAGTATTGGTTTCTATTCTAATACTTATTAAAATTAATCATTTAGGTTTGCGAAATAAACTCGAATCTACAGGCTGTCTAACTCTTCTCATAGTCGAATTCTTTAAAGGGCTATATGCATACATGTGACAAATACTGCTTAGGGCTTAGTTTGTAACGCTATTAGAACCAAAAGGTTTTGAAAAGGAACAATTCCTATTTGGCTCATTTCATTTCTTCAAATCTTGGCGAATGTGCGAATGTAATATTTTCCTAGGAAAGGTGCATGCTTTCTTATAGTGAATCAGGGGATTTCTTAAGGATTCTGTCTTAAGTGGGCTGTTTGGAGACGTTGGATAATGGGTAATGTGGGTAGAAAAGTCGTTCTTCGGTGTTTGAACATACATTAATCCATCTTCCGCATCCTTACTCTATCCGACGATTTTGCCTAACTTAGAAAAATCATCGACTAGAGTGGGGATTGGGTTCATCTTTCTACTCAATATCCTGCCAGATAACCATTAGTAGGAACCTCGTTCTATTCATAAACACTAGAGAACCCACTAGTTGGAGGCTGAATGCCTTAATTATCCATAAGATACTCAGCAGAGGCTTCCTATTTTCAAGCAAAAAAGAAGGTTTATCCCCCAAATCGTATATTCGACTGGTAAAATACATAGGTGGAGGTCTCGGTGTGCCCACTTTGCCATGTAAAATGGGCACACCGAAGTCCTCACCTATACACTTTGCATGGTAAAATTGACAACCCGAGACCTCAACCTATACACTTTGCACGGTAAAATGGGCAACCCGAGACCTCAACCTATACACTTTGCATGGTAAAATGGGCAACCCGAGACCTCAACCTATACACTTTGCACGGTAAAATGGGCAACCCGAGACCTCAACCTATACATTTTACATGGCAAAGTGGGTACACCGAGGTCTCCACCTATGCATTTTGCAGGACGAAGTGGATATATGGGTATTCCTACCTGTTCCTTTTACAAAATAGGTCTAATGCAGTGTAATGGCCGAAGTGAACGGCTTATGTTCTCCTTTAGAGGGAGCAGGAACTATATGATTGGCCTTTATAGTCCTGCTCTTCTTAAGAAGATTGGTTTTGAATGTAATCTTCTTAAGAAGAACAGGGCGATTCACCTTATATAGTCGAGATCTTAATCGACCAATACCATTCTGCGAGTGCCTATACATTTTCCATTTACATAGAGACTGTAGGCATATACACCCGTAGCAAGTTGGCTTGCAGGTAGGTCAATATTGCCATAGCCTGTGTCTCGAAGTTCGAATACGCGTAATACCTTTCCTGATTGGGGTTGGAATACGAGCAATTGAGCTTGAGCCGTCTGAGAGGGAAGGTAGTAAGGAATGCTGGTCGTTTCAGTAAAGGGATTCGGAAGGTTTTGGAAGAGTTGAGGCTCTTGTGTATTGTTTGGTTTATCAGATACGTTTTGTTTAGAAGGGGTAGGGGGAGATTGAGTGAGGCCTAAGTCATCTAGTAGACTTTGGATAGAATGCATCTGAGATTGTAAGTCCTGTATGACTTGCTGTTGTTGTGCCAATAACTGTTCTTGGTTGGAGATTGTTTGTTGTTGGGTTTTCGTTGCTTCAATCAATACAGGGATGAGCCCAATATAATTTACAGCCTTGTACCCTTCTACCTCTTCGATAAGCTCGGGATAGACGGCTTCAACCTCTTGGGCAATCAAGCCAATTTCTTCATCACTTCCCATGGCTTCGGCATCTTTCCATCTATATTGTACTCCATTGAGTTGGGAAAGTTTGTCGAGGACATTTGTGAGAGGACGAATATGGTTCTTCAATCGGATGTCGGAGAATTGGGATAGGTTACCCTGAATCCATAGGTCTCCATTCTTTTTGACATACAGGGAGTTGGAGCGATTGAGGCTATCAATCCCATCTCCAATGGTGAAGGCATATTCGTGGGCGTTCCAAGTCGAACTCGCTCCCATATCGTCATTGTATCGACCAATAGCGAGAGAGAGGACGGAACTGCGGGTTGAGAGCCCCATGGCTGTCGAATTATCCCCTGCGGCTTCAGTTCCTTGTCCCATAGCCGTTGCATAATTCCCTTCTGCTATGGTTGCGAGCCCTGTCGCAACAGAATTAAACCCAATTGCTATAGTGGAAGATCCCATTGCAAGGCTAAAGTCTCCTAGCGCTTGAGTGGAGATTCCCATAGTGGTTCCTGCAAATCCTGCGGCAATGGTAGAAAACCCTAAAGCTGTTGCTCCTTCTCCAGATGCTTGGTTGTTTCGGCCAATGGCTGTTGCTCCATTTGCAGAGGCAGTATTTTCACGCCCAATACAAGTAGTTGCAATCCCTGTTGCGAAATTATCACGTCCAAGGGCAGTTGAAGCTGCTCCAGAAGCAATGCTTGATAGCCCCAACGCACTCGAATATGCCCCTATTTCTGTATCATCCCATTGATTACCCCATACAGCTCCTGCACGGAATGCAGCTTTTTCGGGTACCCACATCATTCGGGTTCCTGCTCCTGAGACGGGGGTTGTACCTATTGATCCTGCAAATAATACGGATCCATTTTGGACTTCTAATTTGGCAGTAGGACTTGAGGTTCCTATGCCTACTTCACCCAAGTGATAGATAGGGCTTGCGAGGTTGTTGTTTGTTCCGACAAATGCCCAATCATTGTCTGTGATATTGGAGAGAGGGGATAAATCTATGGAGTGACTCGTGCCCGCTTCCACGACTTCAAGTAGGGAGCCTGATAAGGTAATGCTTTCGATTAGCTCATTGGTTGAATCTGTATCTTGAGATTGAGCATTGCCCAAAATCAGGTTTCCATTGGCATCGGCCATTACATTACCTCCTCCAGCGAGGGCGTCAGAGCGAATCGCTCCTGCTACATGGAGCAATGCTTCAGGAGTTTGGGTTCCTATCCCTACCTTGCCTATAGTGGGCACTAGGTATACCCCTTCTTCGCCTTCCGCATGAATCATATCAATAGGGGCGGTTCCCTGCGGAATGAAGCGCATTTTAAAGGAGGCATTTGGGAGATCTTCTAGGTACGACCCATAGTCGAATATTGCCCAACCTGCAGAAGAGGGTTCAGCGGCTCCTGTCATTTGGAGGCGAGGAGCAAAATCATTATCGGCTCCTGCTTTGAGGGTTAAACGGCTATCAGAAGATGCTGTGCTGAGTTGAACGTGGTGGCCATTGCCGCCAGCAGAAGGATGGCCTTTGAGTTCGAGTGTATAGCCATTAGGGGCATTGTTATCTGAAGCACTGATGCGTAGAGCGGGATTATCACCTAGGCTTGTTGCCTGAATGTCTACTTGGGCATTTGGGAGGTCTGTGCCTATGCCTACTTTGCCTGTATTGTAATAAGTATCTGAACCATTGAGCTGCCAAATAGAAGAGGTATTTCCTGTCCCTCCTGTTCCTATAGGCATGGCTCTAAACATGCTTCCATCCCAAACCAAGGCATCTCCTGTATCTGCATTGGCTATATCTACATCTCCAAGGCTCCCTATTGAACAATTGTAAAGAGAATCACAACTAAAGGCAGTAGCCAAAGGCGTACAAATATCCATAAGGTCGGGGAGCTCAAGGCTGTCTTTACATCCTAGGTTGTCTGTGACAATAAGGGAGACACTGTATAGACCTGGATCCAGATAGGTATACAGGGGATGTTGAACAGAGTCTTGGCCTCCATCACCAAATGTCCAGTTCCATTTCTGGATGCTTCCATTGGTAGGGTATACAGTAGAAGAATCGGTAAAGTTTATGCTGATAGGGGCGCAGTCTGCTGTTTGGTCGGGAGCGAAATGCGTAAGAGGCCCCCATGCCTGAATATAATCTATTCGGCTAAGGGTATCCCAACAGCCTAATCGATTTTGGAGATATAAGGTTACCGTATAACTCCCTGGCTCTGTGTAGGTATGTACAGGGTTTTTAGAGGTATCTATGTTTCCATCGCCGAAATCCCATAACCATGTTTCAATATCGGCTACACCTATTGGGGCAATGGTAGCCGTTTCAATGAAACTGACCTCAAGAGGGGTACATCCTTGTGTGGCATTTGCTGTGAAGTCATTGTGTAGGCTTCCAACTTGCACATAGTTGGCGCGGCTAAGGGTATCCGAACATCCTAATGAGTCTGTTGCAACCAGTCGAATATTGTATACGCCTGCTTGGGTATAGGTATGGGAGGGGTTTTCATCTGTAGAGGTATTGCCATCTCCAAAGTCCCATTGATAGGTTTCTGTATCTCTCGAATCATTGCCAAAGAATACAGTAAAGTCTGTGCACCCATTAGGATTGGCAACGATAAAATCGGCTTCGGGTTCGGGTATGGTTATGACAAATTCGGCCTCATCATCACAATCGGTGGAGGCATTGTATACCCTGAGAATAACAGTATAACTTCCTGCTTGGGTATAGGTATGGGTTGGGTTTTGGAGGGTTGAACTAGTCGAATCCCCAAAGTCCCATGTCCATGTATCTGCTCCTAGGGATTGGTCTGTGAATTGAACGGTTGCGGGGAGGGTGCAACTAATAGGAGGACTTACATCAAATAGGGCTACAGGTTCAATGATTTGGATCGCATTGGGGTAGGTGATTGTATCTGTACAGCCAAACTCACTTTCTGCTATCAAGGTCACATGAAAGCTTCCTGTGTCTTGATAGAAATGAGAAGCATTAAGGCCCGACTTGGTGGTTCCATCTCCTACATCCCATGTCCAATCCATTGACCCAATTACATTACTTGTATTAAAGAAGACAATGGGGTCAATGGCACAAGCAATTTGGGGAATCACGACAAAGTCCACCCCTTGAACGGCAGGATATACGGTGACACAATCTAATTGGGTAAGGGTATCTGCACAACTTGTGGAGGTATTAATGATGAGGGTCACATCAAAACTACCTGTATCACTATAGGTGTGATTAGGGTGTTGTAGTGTGGAGGTCGTTCCATCTCCAAAATGCCATTCCCAAGAGATAATGCTATCACCAACTATACTCGAATCTGCGAATTCGACGGCAAAGGGGGCACATCCCGCTTGATTATTTGGCTCAAATGCGACTTGGGGTTCAATAAGTTGTATGTGATTAGCGAGAAATAAAGAGTCTCTACAACCCAAGGATGTTTCGGCGGTTACTGTTACGTCATAAACCCCATATCCCGTATAAATGTGGAAGGGCATTGGCCCTATATTAGAGGTTTGACCATCGCCAAAATCCCATGACCATACAGTCGGACTTCCTGTAAAATTGGCGGAGAACTGGGGGAAATGAACGTTTTGACAAGTAATCGTTGATATAGAAGATACGGAAAGGATATTGGGATAATCATCTAATTGAATATAGTTTGTTCGAACGAGAGAATCTACACATCCATTGTTTCCATTGTCGAAATACGCGTAAAGTTTTACATCATAGGCACCAGCAGTATTATAGGTATGAGTTGGGTTAGAGAGGGTGGAGGTTGTTCCATCGCCAAAATCCCATAAGTATGAGAACCCATTGGTGGAAGTATTGTTAAAGGGAGCTGTAAGAGGGGTGCAGCCTATAGGGCTGGGGGTATCAAATTGTGCATCAGGAGGAGCTCCCGATACTTTTATGTATGAGATACGTTCGAGTGTATCCTTATTCAGACCGTCCGAAACAATGAGACGTACATTGTAATTACCAGGGCTTCCATATACAGTAGAGGGGTTTTGTTGGGGAGAAGTCAGCCCATTACCAAAATCCCAATGATAAGAAATAATGGGGCCTGTGGAAGTACTAGTGAATTGGACGATATGAGGGATGTTGCAAGAGGTCACAGTATCAGCACTAAAGTTAGCGGTGACTTGTGCTTGGGTCGGTATATATAGCAAAGAGAGAAGAACCCCTAATAGTACAGGGTTCTGTTCAAGGAGACGCTTAAATTGTCGCATTTGGGTAATAATTTGATCAGGTCTGGGTAAGTATCTAATTATTGTGGGAAATGTAGAAGGAGAAAATCCTTCTAGTAAAATATGGAATATGAGCAATGGATATGGTTCCACCTTTGTGGAGTGCAATTCCTATGTACAGTTCATTGTCTTGGCTTCTCTGGTTTAGCCTGATTAGGTATAAACGATATGAAATATGCTTAACTTTGCGGTAATTTATAAAGTCGTAATGTATCACAAAGTTAAGAAAGAAAACGATTATTTAAGGCATTGATTGTCAGAATAACTATGCGTTTAAGAGAGGGGATTCACATTGATTTGGTATAATGTCATGTGCTATATATTTTGATGTATTGTAAGGCATGATAAAGAAGAAAGGCCTCTACTTGTAGATGACAAGATAGAGACCATAGAATTTACTTATTAACTATTACAGCAACTATTCCACAACGATTACTTTATAGAATTCTTCGAAAAAGTACTCGCCATCTATTCTAATAATATACATACCACTTGTAATCTTGCTTTGCATTCGGATACACTCCACAAAGCCAGCATTAAGTTGTCCTTGATAGAGGGGATGAATAGAGCCATCCATTCCGACAAGTTGGACTTTCACATATTGACTTTCCGCTACAGATAGGTTGATGTGAGAGGAAGCTGTAAGGGGATTGGGAAACACCAAATAAGCATCACTCATAATAATCTCTACTTCAATCTGATGACTATATGTATAATCTCCGTTTAAATCTACCTGCATGAGTCGGAAGATATGTATACCTGGTGCCAAATCATTCACTATATAGGTATAATCTTCTGGCGAATCTGTTGTACCTATACCTGGAACGAATCCGAGGTTTTCAAAATCTCCTATTTGGCGGTTGGATACATCGGCATGTTGAATATAAAACCCTTTATTGTTGAGTTCCTGTGCGGTTGTCCATTCTAAGGTTACTTCTTGGTTATCTTGCCAACCATCAAAATACAGTAATTCAACAGGGAAAGCATTAGACTCTTTTAAGAAAGAGGTGGCGGGTGCATTGGGTTCTAGGTTAAAATAGTAACGCCAAGGACCGTATACTTGCCCCGTAATAGAGGTAATTTGGCTGAAGGCTGTTCGAGTGCGCCACTTCTGGGCTTCTCCAGAGTCGAATGAAGGAAGGGTTTCGCGTAATACGGTTCCTGTCAATCCTAAATCTGTGTAGGAGCTTTGTGAGCCAGAGAATTGGGTACTGTTCGTAAGTGGATTGTTCCCTCCAAAAGCAATTGCATTGGAAGTTACTTCCCAAACGAGCTTCCCTTTTTGGCGACCTTCATATCCTTTTTGGTATAGTGCCAAATCAACTCCTCCTTCTTCTACTGCAGCTCCTACAGGGATGAGGTCAGAGCTTTGGGTTGCGTATTGAGCTGCGTAGTTGAGCATCCCTTTTCCTGCGTTCCCACAAAAAAGGAAGGTTGCGCCCCCCATGGTGGTACTCATCGAATAATCTCTTGCTCCTATGATGAAATCACTAAAGCCATCCCCATTGACATCTCCTGCTCCAGATACACTCCATCCGATAAAGCCTCTGAAGGTATCCCCTAAATAGGTAAAATAGGGCTGAGGGCTGAGTCCCATAGCCGTTCCTAGATATACATAGGCTGCCCCTCCCAATGGAGTTGAGTTTGAATAGAAACTAGAGCCAACGACGACATCTCCATATCCATCTCCATTGACATCCCCTGCTCCTGATACATCTGAACCAAATCCTGCTGATGGCCCTGAACCTGTTTGCTCCCATATCGGATTGGGGGATAAGCCGTTCAGGCTACCAAGGAATACCCAAGCTTTTCCTGCATCTATGAAGCCTCCTTGGTCAAATAGAGGAGCCGATACAATCACATCACTATATCCATCTCCATTGACATCTCCTGCGCTATTTGCGCCTGCTCCGAGCCATGCGTTGAAGTTACCAGTAAGCGCAAATTCCCAATCGGGAGTAGCTGATGGGCCTGCTCCTGATCCATGATAGAGGAATACCTTCCCACCATCTGCTGTACCTTCCACATAGGAATCTGCTCCAATAATTACGTCACTATATCCATCTCCATTGACATCACCCGCACAACTCACCGTTTCTCCAAAGCTAGAATTAGGACTATTGCCTTCTACAGACCAATTAGGGTAGGTAGAAAGCCCTGTAGACGAGCCATAGAATATATGAACAATTCCCTCGGCTGAGTCTTCATTAGAGTAGTTCGTTGAGCCAATGATAACATCCATATATCCATCACCATTGACATCTCCTGCACTTCCTACACTGGTTCCTAAAGCGTCAAATGCCCTATTAGACTCATATGACCAATTAGGCGTTTGACTGACTCCTAGTTCCGATCCATGAAACACCCAGGCTTTCCCTTCAAATGCTTGACCATTTGAGTATCGAGAGGCTCCTACAATGAGGTCAGCGTATCCATCTCCGTTTACATCCCCTGCTCCTGATACACTCACCCCTAGGGTTGCGCCTGCAACATCCGCTTCGAACCGCCAATCATAGGTGGAATCAAAGCCTGTTGGAGAGCCATAGTATACATACACGGCTCCTTCACTTACTTCTCCATTTGTATATTCACTCGCTCCTACAACAATATCGCTAAACCCGTCTCCATTCAAATCTCCTGCACTCGATACATCATCTCCGAAGCGTGAATTCGTCGTTTCTCCTGAACCTGCCCAATAGGGGGTTGTGGGGATTGTATTTGCAGATCCATAAAAAACAAAGGCCTTTCCTTCGCCCATAGTCCCGCCATTATAGTCAGGAGCTCCCATGATTACATCGCTAAATCCATCCCCGTTTACATCTCCCAAAGATGAAACACTCATCCCTAAAAGTGCGTTGGGGCTATTGGACTCAAAATCCCAAAGGGGAGTTGGATGGATTCCTTCCTTTCCTCCTTCATAGATATATACCTTCCCTTCATTTGTTTCTCCATGGTCATAATATGATGCTCCGATTATGATATCACTATATCCATCTCCATTGACATCTCCTGCAATAGAGACAGCAGAGCCGAAACCTGCTCCTATCTGATCGCCTGTCATTGTCCAATGATTGATTGAGTCAATGCCTGCGTCTGATCCGTAGTATACATATACCTTTCCTGCATCCTCTTCATCTCCATCGAAAGAGGAAGCTCCTATCACGAGGTCGCTGTATCCATCTCCATTGAGGTCACCAGCACTACATAGACTGTTACCCAATTGTGCCCCCATTTGGTTTCCTGCAAGTATCCAATCGGCTTGTGCACCGAGGCCATTGGGGGATCCGAGGAATAATTGGGCGCATCCTTCATCCATTTCTCCTTGATTGAACTTCCATGCCCCAATCAGCACATCACTGTACCCATCGGCATTTACATCTCCAGCTGGTGCGACAGCATTTCCCATTTCTGCATCTAATTGGTTGCTTTCCAATGTCCAGTTGGGTATCTGAGGTGGGCCATTTACGCTTCCATGAAACACAAATACAGCTCCTTCATTGTACTCCGTATTGTCATAGAAAGGAATCCCAACAATGATATCACTATATGAATCTCCGTTGAGGTCGCCCACCATTGCTACTGAATGGCCGAGTCCTGCATTGCTTTGGTTACTTTCTACTGTCCAATCGGGGGATGTTGATAGGCCATCAGGGGATCCGTAAAATAGATGGACGCAACCTTCATCGCTTTCCCCATTGTCATAGTAGGGCAGTCCAATGAGGATATCTCCATATCCATCTGCATTTACATCGCCAGCATTAGAAAGGCTATAGCCCAATTGTGCATAGGCTTGGTTCGACTCTATGCTCCAAGTAGGAGTGGATTCTATCCCATAATGACTTCCCAAAAACAGGTATGCTTTTCCCTCATCGAATTCCCCTCCGTCGAATAGAGGAGCCCCAATGAGGACGTCGCTATATCCATCTCGGTTAACATCACCTGCTCCTGATACGCTGAATCCGAGTTTGGCACCGATTTGTTCCCCCTCAAGCTCCCAATCAGCGGATACACTTAGGGGATCAATAGTGATAGGGTATTCGGCCTCAGTTACATATGCGATGAGGGAAAGTTCGTTAGCATGTACCTCCATATGCCCACGAATAGGCTTTCCATTGGCATCCCATATATTAAGGTCTTTATACCAAAGCTGCTTGGTTTGTTCGGATCCTCCTTCTAAAAGAATTGCTGTGGGTTGCTGTTGGACTACTTGCATATTGCCTTGGATGGCAAAATGAACGGAAAGGGTGTGGGCTTCTGAACAATTTGGTGCTTGTTTGACAATGACATTTTGCCGCATGCCTTTGTAGGAATTGATATATTCTACTTCAAAGGATTCGTATTCAAGCACGAGTTTGTTCCCTTCTTTTAGCTTCTCTTTTGCTTGCGAAGGAAGGAGACGAGTCTGTGCTTGTTGTATATGAGAGAGTGTAAGACCAAATTGCCAATCATTAACTCCTGATCTATCACTAAGTAGAAAACCCTGTGCATCATAGGAGGCACGGAATTCGTTTTGGCGGTTGGGGCTATGATAGATTGGAGAAGATGAGTATTTATGAATGCTGTATTCATCCTGAGCAATGTGATCAAGAGCCTGTTCAAATAGGGGGAGAATAGGCTCTCCGACATTCTGAGCGAAGGTTTGTGAAACGAATAGACTAACTAGCAGTAACGTTTGTAACGGTTTTAGTGTAGCAGTATGGGGCATAGCTTTCTGTTATTCGACTAACAACAAAGGGCTTGATTTGATTCTCATAAAATCTCATGCAAGCAGCATAGGTAATATTTTAATGGTTCTACTCCTTTCTCGTACAAACGCAGAATAAAAGTATATCGATTCCTATAAAGCGTAATTTTTCGTATTTATATATTGAGAAATCTTCTTATAAAAGGAAATGTATCAATAATATGATTGTATAAGATATGATTCATTCCAAGATGGAATGTGTCTTTTAGGATTTTACGTATCAATTCGCTGCGTTTATATCGATTCCCCGAGTATTATTACAAAGATTAGATCATTCTTTGTTAAAACAATATTGATTTTTATACTATTCTTATTTGTTACGCTCTTCGTACTATGAAGGTGCCGAATAGTTTTTTCGCTTACTCTTATTTGCTAGTTACTTATGAAAACATATCTATAAAAGGCTCATATATAGATGTTTATATGTGTGACGATCGTCGGTGTTTGTATGGATAAGTTTGTTTACTTATCATATAGGTAGCGAAAACCTCCTCTAATTTTGCCAAAAAGAGGAGGTTCGCTTACAAGGGTTATCAATTTATTTCTCGAATGTTTAATCTACGAGTATCATTCTACGGGTTCCGACACGGTTCCCGTCTACGTACAAACTGTACGCATAAACACCAGATGAAAGTGAGTCTGAGGCCATTTTGATTGCTCCATATCCAGCATCCTGAATGTTGAATTGTTTAACGATATTTCCTGTGCTCATCTCATAAACAATCAACTTTGCAGAAGTTACTTCAGCAGGTAAGTAGTAAGAAATATTCGTTGTTTCATTAAAGGGATTGGGTACATTCTGGTAGAGTTGGGGGTAGTTTCCTTCTACTTGTGGAGGAGTAGAAGGGGATTCTTTGGGTGTGCTTGGTACATTATTAAGGGTAGGAGGGGTGTCGGTCATAAGGCCTACATTATTGAGTAGGGTTTGGATAGCGAGCATATCCGCTTGCAATTGTTTGATGGTCTCCGCTTGCAATTGGATGAGGCTTTCCTGTGAAGATATCGTGTGTTCTTGGTCTTTTGTTGCTTCTATGAGAACAGGAATAAGCCCTATATAATTGACCGATTTATAGCCTTCTACTTCTGTGATAAGCTCTGGATATACCTTTTCTAAATCTTGTGCAATAAGCCCAAGTTGGAGGCGGTCACCCATTTGTTGTGTGTCTTTCCATTCGTAGTTTACGCCATTGAGCTGCATGATTTTGTTCATGACTCCTTCAAGCGGTTGGATATTGTTTTTTAGGCGCACGTCTGAGAATTGGCTAAGGGTTCCCTGAATCCAAACATCCCCATTCTTTTGTACATACATCGCATTGGAGCGGTTGGCTGGGCTGGTTCCATCGCCTATGGTAAAGACATAATCGGCCGTATTCCAGTTTGCCATATTACCCGTATCGTCATTGTAGCGCCCAATGGCGAGGGATGCAAAGGAGGCTTGTGTAAATTGGCCTACGGATGTTGAGTTGTGGCCGAATGCTTCACTATTTTCTCCTGCGGCAAAAGAATGATTTCCTGATGCAATAGAGGACGCTCCTAAAGCTGTAGCATAATTGCCAGAGGCTGTAGTTGCGAGTCCCATAGCTGTGGCATTGAAACCCGATGCGGTAGTAAGGGAACCAATTGCGAGGGAATAGTCGCCTGAAGCAGTTGTGGATAAGCCCATGGTAGTGGCTGCGTATCCTTGAGCGTCTGTTGAGAACCCTAGAGCGGTGCTTCCTTCGCCACTTGCTGTATTGGAGAATCCAATGGTTGTGGCTCCATCTCCTGAGGCCGTATTATTTCGGCCGATGGTCGTTGCGCCTACGCCCGAAGCCTCATTGTCGCGGCCAAGAGAGGTGGACGCAATTCCTGATGCAATGGAGGAAAGTCCGAAGGCAGTAGAATACATCCCAATATTAGGATCATTCCATTGGGTTCCATTAATGGTTCCTGCACGGAAAGCAGCCTTTTCGGGTATCCACATCATGCGGGTTCCTGCGCCTGCAATAGGGGTGCTACCTATTGTGCCTGAGAACAGGACTGCTCCATCGGACACATGGAGCTTAGATTGAGGGGTAAGGGTACCGATTCCTACATCTCCTGTATGATAGATAGGGTCATTAAGGCCATTACCAGATGTAAATGCCCAATCATCGTCATTTCCACTTCCACCTGTAGATACGAGGCTGCTAAGATCAACCGTTAGGGTTCCGCCCGCGTCTGTTAGCTCAAGGGTATTTCCATTGAGAGAAGCGGTTTGTAGAACTTCATTGAGGGAATCTCCATCAGAATCTGCTGGACCCAGCATGAGGGTTCCATTAGCATCCGCAATGATATTGCCCCCACCCGCCAAGTCATCCGAACGAATACTACCTGCTATATGTAGGCGTTCTTGTGGGCTTATTGTTCCAATTCCAACATTTCCTTGGGTGGGAGCGAGATATACGCCATCGGTTCCTTCTGCATGAATCATATCTACAGGGGAACCCGTGGTAGGCATAAAGCGCATTTTGAAACTTGCACTCGGTAAGTCAATGAGTCGAGAGCCATAATCGAAGATTGCCCATCCTGGCGAATTACTTTCGCCTGCCCCTGTCATTTGGAGGCGTGGAGCAAAATCTGCATCGTCACCACTTTTGAGGGTCATTCGGCTATCCGCAGCAGCCGTTGTGAGTTGGGTGTGGCGACTGGCAGGATTGCCTGATGGGTGGCCCTTTACTTCAAGTGCATAACCCGCAGGAGATTGGTCATCGGAACCATTAATTTGTAGGGCGGCTGCAGTGCCGAGGGTGTTGTCCTCTATATGGAGTTTAGATTGGGGCGTTTGCGTTCCAATCCCCACGAAATTATCTTCATAATAGATATCTGTGCCATTTTGCTGCCATAGGCTTGTACCTGCTCCTGTAATACCTGTAAGATTTATATTGTTCCCCCCTGTAATGCTAATCGATTGGTTGGTACTATCCCAAGTAAGGGTTTGGTTGTCTGTATTGTCGAGATAGGGGGTAAGGTCTACAGTCGAACTACTATTTGAGAGTGCGAGTGTATTACCCAATTGGGTGAGATCTTGAAGCTCATTGCTTGGGTCTGCATCGGCATCATCAACGCCATCTTGTAGCGGGCTCAAATCAACAGATAAGGTTCCACCTGGATCCTCAAGCTCCAATTGAGTTCCATTGAGGGATAGGGCTGTATTGAGCTCATTGGTCGGTTCGGCATCTGCATCGTCTACATTGAGGACGCGTGCCTCAAACATATTGAGGGTACTATCCCATATCATAATATATCCTTCATCCACATTGGAAATATCAACATCGGCCATGCTACCTACAGAGCAATTTGCGAGACTATCACAAGCAAAAGCTGAAGAAGGCGTCAGGCAAACGGATACAACACCTGGTTTTGTGAGGGAATCCTTACAACCAAGAATGTCAGTAACCACCAATTTTACATCATATACACCTGGGGAATCATAGGTGTAGGTTGGGTTTTGTTGGAGGGAAGTGGAGCTATTGTGGCCGAAATCCCATTGGTAGGTAAGGAAGCCGAGCCCTACAGACGCATCTGTGAATTCGGCGATGAGAGAAGGACAACCAAATGTGTCCGCGACGGTGAAGTCTACTACAGGAGCAACAACCCGAATGTAGTTTTCCTTGGTGAGGGTATAGCTACATCCGTCAGAATCTGTGACCGATAGGGTTACATCATAATTGCCTCCTATGGTATAGGTATGGGAAGGGTTGGAGCCTGTAGCTGTTGTTCCATCGCCGAAGTCCCAGCTCCATGAGCTGATAGTGCTGGAACCAAAGGCAATTGAGATATCGGAGAAGTTGGCTGTGAGGGGAGGGCAGCCAATGGAGTCGGCCGTAGCGAAGTCTACTCTGGGGCCTCTGACAGTCACATAGGAGGTTCGTTGGAGGGTATCCGAACAGCCTAGGGTATCAGCCGCTATGAGGGTGACGTCGTAGATGCCAGGATCCGTATATGTATGTGTCGGATTGGGCTCAGTAGAGGCATGGCCATCCCCAAAGTCCCAAATCTGACTTGTAGAAGAGGTGGAAGCATTGGTAAAGGATACGTCTAAGTCTCTACATCCATTTGTAGGGCTTGCACTAAAGTCGGATGCGAGCGTACTAATCTCAATGGTTCGTTGGAGGCTTGCATTACAAGCTGTCGAGCTATTATCTACGGTCAGTGTAACGGTGTAGGTTCCTGGAGCCACATAGGTGTGATTGGGGTTCTGAGCCGAAGAAGTTCCTCCATCTCCAAAATCCCAGACCCATGTTTCAGGGATGATAGAGGCATCATTAAATTGGACATTGACGGGAGTGGAGCAACTTCCAAATTGCCCAATGGAGAAGTCGGCAATAGGCCCCGATATGGTCACAGGGCTAGGGTCGGTTAAGCTGTCCTTACATCCGAAATTATCAACGACTAGCTTTACATTGAATTGGCCTGTATCTGTATATGTATAGGTTGGGTTCATATCAGAGGACGTTCCGCCATCACCAAAGTGCCACATCCATCGGGTGGAATCATTGAAGGGATTGGTGAAATTCAAGAAACTGATTCCATCTGATGCGCAAGCCGATGGATTGGTAGAGACGAAACTAACACTGGGCTGGAAACCAGCTTGTATATAATTGGCCAATGTAAGGGTGTCTTGGCATCCGCCACGACTGAAGACCGTGAGGGTCACCGAGAAGTTCCCTGATGTGGTATAGGTATGGGTAGGGTTTTGGGTATTGAATAGGATGGTACCATCGCCGAAATCCCATACCCAAGAATCAATGGTATCTACTGCGGTGCTAAGGTCTAGGAAGTTAACCGTTAGCGGAATACAGCCCGAGTTTACATCTGCGATGAATTCGGCATTTGGCTTACTGGGTTGGATGAAGAAAGGTTTGGTGTGGGTATAGCTACATCCATCTGAATCTGTAACGGTGAGAGATACCGTATAGAGTCCTTCGGTTGTGTATATGTGAGTCGGATTTTGTTGGGTGGAGCTGGTGCTATCCCCAAAGTCCCAAAGCCAACTTACAATGGAAGTGCTGGCATATGGAATGGATTGGTCGAAGAAAGGCACGGAAAGCGGGACACAACCCGATTGTGCATTCGAATTAAAATTCACGATAGGGCCTGTAACCGTTATATAATCGGGTTTGACAATGGTATCTACACATCCGAAGCTATCTGCAACAATGAGGGTTACATCATAGATGCCAGGAGTTGTATAGGTGTGAGTTGGATCATAGTCGGTGGAGGTAGCCCCATCTCCGAATGACCAAATATGCTGCGTTGTACCGCTCGATAGGTTGGTAAAGGTGACATCGAGGTCGCGACAACCCAAGGTTTGGTTCGCAGAGAAGTCGGCTGTAGGATTGGTAATTTGAATGACTTGTGTCAATTCGTCCATACAAGCCGTATTTCCATTCGATACAATGAGGGTGACATTGTAAGTGCCTGGATTAGAATAGGTATGAGTTGGGTTTTGTTGGGTGGAGGTATTGCCATCTCCGAAGTCCCATATCCAATCTGTAGGTGAAATGGATTCGTCTATGAAGCTAACCGTAGGGGAGACGCCGCAACCGTGGTCAGGTTGGAAGGAAAAAAGGGCTACGGGTTCGAGTATGGTGATATAATCGGGTCGGGAGAGGGTATCTCGACAACCGAGATTGTCCATGACAAGACTTACGCTGTAGTTTCCTGTATCTGAATAGGTATAAGACGGGTTTTGTACGGCGGCTCCATTGCCATCGCCAAAATCCCACTCCCAGGCTGTATTGCCATCTACAGGCGAGCTAAGGTTAAGGAAATTGATAGGATCAACTACACAGGCGACTGTATTGATGGCAAAGAAATCAGCTGTGGGGAGGTCGCCTGCTTGTATGAAATCGGGCATCGTGAGGGTATCGCGACAACCTTTCTCAGTGATAAGGATGAGGGATACGTCATATGATCCGACATTGGTGTATTGATGGGTTGGGTTGGGGATTGTAAATGCTTGACTTCCATCGCCAAATTGCCAAATGCGTGTAAAGACAGAATCCGTAGAGACCGTTGCATCATTAAATTGGACATCTAGGGGGATACAGCCCGATTGTACATCGGCAGTGATGGCAGTTTGTATATCGACGATTTCCACGAAATTCGTTTCTGTACGGGTTACCTCGCAGCCTGAAACATCCGTAACTGTGAGGCTCACATCATATTGCCCAACAGATTGATAGATATGGGTGGGGTTTTGTTGAGTGGATGTGTTTCCATCGCCAAACTCCCATAGCCATGTGACGGCTCCCGTAGAGATGTCGAAGAAGCTAACCGATAGGGGCGCACTACAAGCAGTTACAGGAGCAAGGGGGAAACTCGAAAAGTTTACCACAGGACCCGCCGTAATGGTTAGGGTATCTAAGAACGTTTCATTGCAACCTGTAAGGCTATTTTCGGCAAACAATTGGATGATGTAGTTGCCTGGGTCATCATATATATGCGTAGGATTGGCGTCTGTACTCATGGTGCCATCTCCGAAATTCCATGTATAGGTGTCTGCTCCTGTGCTATTGTTGGTAAAGCTGATATTGCTCCCCGCACAAGTTGTAGAAACAGAAGGAGTAAAGGATGCAGTAGGGGCTCCGATTTGGATATAGTCTACTTCTGTTATACGTTTTGAACATCCTTGGTTATCCACGACTACCAGCTCTACATCGAAATTTCCAGTGCTGGTGTAGGTATGACTTGGGTTGGGCTGGTTCGAAGTGAAACCATCCCCAAAAGTCCAACTCCAAGAAGTGATTTGGCTAGTAGGAGAAGTGAGTCCTGCGGTGAATTGTACCGTTATGGGGGCGTTACATCCGCCCCTTGGATTACCACTGAACGTGCCCATAGGGCCATTGACCTGAATATAACCCACCTTTTGTTCTGTGTCACTTTGCCCATTGTCTGATATGACCTCAAGGGTCACTGTGTAAATACCAGGTCGATTGTATACATGATTGGGATTGATAGCAGCGGAAGAGTCCCCATCTCCGAATCTCCATTTATACGTCACTACATTGCCCGTTCCTGTATAGACAAATTGTACGGGTAAGGGGGCACAACCCGATGTTATGTTTGCCGAAAAATCCGCATTGGGGCTTTGTGCATGGAGAAATTGGGAGATGAATAGGAGGAAAAGTAGCAAGAAGTAATGATGCGATCGTTGGTAAATTCGGTACATTATCCTAAAATTTGGGTTAATCAATCGAATAGTTGTGTTCCAGAAAATGTGTTTATCAATAGGAGTAATCTGCTGATGGAGATCAATTTAGGGAAATCGAAATGATTTTCATATCAGCCCCTAAATGACCCTATGTAATATCTAATTGTGTATCTCACTTCCTCCCTTGTTTGAAGGAAATTTTGGTATTGACATTACTTTTGCTTTTTACTTATAGCGGATAAACGTAAGACTTTTGCCCTTTTAGAGAGGGAGCATTTGCTTAGGCATAGATTGCCTTTAGGTGCATGTTTACTGCGAATAATATATTGATGGTTAGTCGTTTAGATGTTTCCCTTTATAACGACGCTTTCATAACGAAATTCTATTATCCTTTAAGATAAGATTATTTATAATAAATATTCTCTCAAAATTCATACTATTATTGGCTTTGTCATTCCAAAAAAACCAACATGTAAGAAAAGCCTTTATTTTATAATTCTTCAATCATTCGAGAGTATATGACAATTTTAGGTTATGTAACTATTCGAATTTATATAAAAATCTATTGTGTAATAATATTCACAAGTTTGATTAATGTGTGATTGTTCACTTATGGTATTGTTTACATAACTTCTGCTATGTGTAGACAAGCCAATTGATGCTTATCCGATTTTATTTCTTCTTTCTTTTTTCTGTCTCGACAATTTGATACATTAGCCGAACTATGTGGAATGCAATATTTGTTACTCTAGCTGTCCTGAATCTAGCGTCTTTTATTCAGATGTATCGGGATAAGCGCAAAGCGATTAAGGAAGAGTTTCGTATCCCCGAAAAAACGCTTCTTGGGCATGCCTTCTTCTTCGGAAGTTTAGGCGTATTGATTGCGATGCACTCTAAGCTTCGACACAAAACCCGAAAGTTCAAGTTTCGGTATGGAGTCCCGATTATGTTTATCTTGCAGGTTTTGGTTCTGATGTGGTTTGCTGGATGGCTGGCACCTTTCTTTTCTTAGGCAATGTTGGGAGGCGTTTGGTTCTGCCGTAGAGGAGGAAATACCTATGTAATACCAATTCTTGTTGAAATTTGAGATTATATTGGGTAACGCTTGACCTTGGAATACCCAGTTGGGTATTCCAAGGTCAAGCGCTTAAGTACCGTATTCCCAGCTGGGTATTCCAAGGTCAAGCACTTAAGTACCGTATTCCCAGCTGGGTATTCGAATGTCAAGCGCTTAAGTAGGGAGACATCGGTTAACTGTGTCATTTTATATTACAAAATTAATCGATTATTGGATTATATCCATAATTCATTTAAGTCTTTTTAGGCGGGATGCCAAGAGGCGTTTGGCATCCCCCCCCTA
>Ga0163111_10000246_pt1 | contig 32401 bp, 16 predicted proteins | sample CRUFie1St18metaG_FD_109645 | JGI IMG/M metagenome (GOLD analysis project Ga0163111, IMG submission 109645) | Marine microbial communities from the Costa Rica Dome - CRUD Field 142mm St18 metaG | ecosystem: Environmental > Aquatic > Marine > Oceanic > Photic zone | place: Costa Rica: the Eastern...
AAAAGCGGTCGTACTTATCAAAAGTAACTTCTGTTTTTGCTATCCAAAAAGGGGCTAGCTTTGCTACATAGGAATCGCTCATCCTATACTCACCCCCCTGCACTAAGACCATATTATCATCTACAGGATTAGAAGTAATTGCTGGTATATCTTCGCTACTAACCAGAGGTTCTGCTAACTCCATAGACCCATCCTTAACATTAGGTAGGTTTACCGCCACATGTACAATAGATGTATCTTCCTCTAGTTTTGGTAATACTAAAGCTGGCTCTTCCTCACATCTTTGTTTGCCCAAAAGTGCTTTAACATGGGTAGGATTAAGGTTTAATATCTGGTCATATAAAACAAGGGCTTCCTTACATTCCCCTAGTTGAACAAGGCTATCGGCTTGCTGCAATAGAGAAGCAATCTCATCGGGAGTGATGAGCATAGTCGCGAGGTTCGGCATATACTTCCACCCAGAGAAGAAGTTCTCATTATGTGATAAGATACGATCTCGGTAGAAACGAGCAGAATCCAACTCTCTTTGAAAGAAGTAACACAGGCCAAGGGAATGAAGGCGATGAACATGATGAGAGTCTTGTAATGCCAACTGACCTTGCCAATATTCAATGGCAGTAGAGAAGTCACCCTGGGCATAGGCTAGTTCTGCTCGTTTATCGCCCAAAGCAGCTTTATAGCGGAGGGCTGGTTCATAATCTGGCTTATGTAGTAAGGCTTTATCAAGGTAATGCTCAGCTAGAGGCAGGTTGGTATCAAGGCTATCTATAGCCCAGTTAGTATAGATGACTGCACTATCGGGAGGAGATTGGGTGTAGAGTAGAGAGGAAAGTTGTGGGTATATAGAGGGTTTCATTTGAGGGAGGTATTGCCAGATGAATAGACTACAGAGAGTGAGAATACAACATGTAAGCAACATGCTAATACGCTTAGGGATTTGATTGATATGATAGGAAACCGTCTCAGGTAAGCGACTGAGATTGCTTAGGTATTGGATATATTTCTTAGGGAGTTTGCCGAGTTCTGCGTCTATGATATATTGTTGAAGGGCGGCAATAAGCCATGCGCGGGAATCTTTGGGAAGACTTCCTTTGAGGTTTCCTAGGAGGCTATGTATGACTTGGTGGATGGTACTGCGTTCCTCAGGACTAAGAATTGCTAAAAGGGATGTTCTCAAGTCAGGAGATAGCTCTCCTGTCTGCATCCATGGGATATGAGTGAGGGCATAGAGGTTGGCATAGGTGGTTTCATAACCTAGTAGATTGCCTGTAATTAGGCAAATATTCAGATCAGGAAGAGGATATACGACTGTTGCTGCAAGCCATTTTAAGAGATGGGGCTTGCCAAGGGATCCAAAATAGGCTTCTAGGCCTTCCTTCGTGTTCCAATCGAAAGTAGGAGGATGTAATACAGGATTGGGAGAGTATGTAGATGGATGAGAAGCTGCAAAAGCAGCTTGCCCCTCGGGACTCATAGCGTAAAGATCAAAGCAGTCTTGCAAGAGAGTTTCTTTATGGCTCCATGTATGAATAGCTTTGGGTGTAAAGAGGCTTTTGCGTTTCCACTTGCCAAAGCTTCGTTTAACCCAATTGCGTAGACAAAGTTGTGTATGTTCCCCTTCCGTCTGGCTTGTAAGCAAAGCTTCTCCTGTACCGATAAAGAGCAGATGATGCTGAGGGTAGAGATCTACAATATCACCAAGGTGGGCATCTTGCCCCGTAGACGCATGCTTCAACTGACGGGGATCATCACGGAAAAAGTATTGAACAAGGTCTATTTCCGCTACCTCCGCCAGAGAACTTAGCCAATAATGGAAAAGTTTACGCTGTTGGTTATGGACTTCCTCCTGCTCTATCAATACAAGGTAGGAGACACGTTTCTTCAGGGCTTTCAAACGAATATGCGGCACTCCCCCTCCTATAATGGTCGCATCCAAACTCCCAAATACATCTATCTCATGACGGGCGCTATCTTCGGGTATCCGTAGCTTGGTAGCCATAGAGTATAGAAGTTCCTCCTCTTGGAGAAGATCACGACGGTTGGGAAGCTCCTGCCAGTAAGGAGGTGCATGTTTATCCCTCAATACCTCATCTACTTCTTGCTTGATATGACTTGGGATATGGGCATTGTATCGATCAAAGCCCTTTCCTATTAGGTAGGAAAGGAACAAGATGATAAACAGAACAATAGGTATATAGAGCCATATTGCCCATGGATTACGAGAGGAAATGTTCTTGGGAAAGTGCTTCAAGAAAGGATATTCCGCTATCACAACAGATTGAGAGCGAAAGTCGAATACTTTAGTGAGGGTCAGAGGCTCACAATCATCTTGACGTTGCAGGGTAAGGGTTAAGGTGTAACGCTTTGCCTCTCTAAAGGTGTAACTGAATTGGGGGGTAAAGGCTGTAAGGGCATCGAGATCCCATCTTATGGAGAGGTTATCTACTTTCTTGGGTTCTATCAGCTCAAAAGAGAAGTTTATGGGTTGGTTAAGGCGTACATCTTGGGGATTAGTAAGAAGCTTGGCTTGTAAAGGGCTGTATACATGAATTGTATCCGTATAGGCATCCGCCTCCATTTTTAGGCTAACAACATAGGTGCCTGCTTGTGTGTAGGTGTGGGTAGAAGAATAATGGATAGAGTCTTGAGTGCCATCCCCAAAATCCCATAAATAAGAGGTATTAGCAGGGATATGTTTACTAAGATTATCAAAGTATACAAAGTTTCCTACTTTGTTACAAGTAGGCACATTGAATTGCAGTATGGGTGTTGGCTGAGGTGTAAGGTGTATATCTACCCCTACAAATACGAGAAACAAAACGAGTACAATCCCCCCAAACAAGAAAGGCATTTGGACTTCTTGAGAAACACTTGGAATAATTGAAGGTGTATAAACACGTTCTTTAGGAAGCGATTGAGGCAATTGGGTATATAGCACATCAAAGCACTCAAAGAACCGCTTACGCTCCTGCTCACTCTTGGCTACTAGTAAGCATATATCCGCCCGAAGGGCAGCACGGTCATAATTCGCCCAATCCTGTGCATGGCTCTCCAAACAGGCTTGAATCCCCACATATACATCTGGAGATATATGGAAGCCTTCTCGCTTGAGTTGGGTGAGGAGGCGTTCAAGGGGGAGAGGGGTGTGGGGATTCGGAGCCATGATATTTTATTGGGTTATTCACTGCTTGTGTTTTGTTTTCGCTGGTTTGCTGTTCTACATTCGTCTTGTTATCAAAGATAAAGAGTTCAGGAAAGGATCACGCGCTATAATTATGTAAAGAACTTGAAGTAGTTCAAGTAAAGCGGAAGGTAAGGAGGTATAGGGAAAGGTAGGGGGAGAAAAATGCGGGATTGTTCGGAAAAAGATAGGGGAAGTAGGATATTGTTCCTGATACCTTTGGCTACAGTAAATCTTGTCGCTCATGGCAACTGCGGTATGATGGGAAAATCTTTACCTACCGAATTTAGCTTATTACATTGATTATGAGGCTGGTTGCATACTTAGATATTATCCTTCAGCCATTTCTCATATGGCTTTGTACTCTTAGACGCCTTGGTCTAAAGCCGCAAGGCTACAATAAATCTTGTCGCTTTCAGTGCCTGCTCTTTACTTTTAAGTGTGTTTTTAGGGTTAAAATTGTCCTAAACTTAATGAGAGTTTGCCGTATGAGAAATAGCTGATTATCTGAGTTTAAGGAAGAGCATTGACATACCTAGTCAAAGTATTCATAAGTATAATTTTCCCAATATGTTGTAGAATCAGTTAAAGATTGGGTTTGTATTTGCTTGAGGAGGCCATTTTCATAGTAGGTATAAGTAGTTACATATTCTGTTCGTCTCAACGGGGACATGATACATATTGTAGAATAGTATACAGTATGTGTTTTTATGAGTTGTTCCTTATCATTGAAGAATGCCTCATATAATTCTTCAATATTTTGTTTCTCAGAAAAAGTATGTTCTTTGATGTATTGTTTCTTCCCTTCTTTATCAAAGGTATAAAAGGACTCTCGGCTTTCGTCTTTCAATCGATAGGTTATTCCAACATTGGTTAGAATCGTATCAAGAATAACTCCCTCTATACCTTCGTAATCAGGACACCATATAAGGGCGGAAGAGTTTGGACTGATATAATATCCTCCTCGTTCGTGTGTAAGATATACTAGGTTTCCACACTTATCATATCGTCTAACATTTTGTTTGCCTGAGTAAATCTGCTCTTCAATGATCTCATAGATTTGCCCTGTATCATGGTAGGTAAATATCCACTTTTCATCATTTTTCTCCTCTTGTATATGCAAATATCCGAGTTCATTGTAGGTATAGTAAGTTGGATATTTTCTTCGATAACCAGCAAAGTATAAATCGGATTCTTCTAAACGTCCTTCTTTATCGTATAGGTATGTCCATTTTTGTTCCCATTTTTTTCCTCGATTACGTATTGGATACTTATATTTATTGACTAGCTGTCCTGCTCGATTGTAGTGGTAAGAATAATGTCCTTTATATCCATATTCTTCTATTTTCCGATATAGAGAATCAAACATTTGCCAGTCGGATTTATAAGTAACCTTCTCTCCCTCTTGATTCATATTCTCGAAGACTATTTCGATTCGTTTTACACGGTTTTGTACAATAAGGATAGAGTCATTTTTTTGCGCCCAAATAGCTTCCCCCGTCAACATACAAGAAAAGAGTATAAGCAACCTAGGTAAGATACGATACATAGTAATTGATTTATTGTTATATGAATGTATCCAATACTTTGACAAGAAACAAAACATCTAGTCTTGCTCCTTGCCCTTCCAAGCGCGTTCAATTTCCCCTAGGATATAGGTGAGCGAATAAACAATCTCAATCAATTCGATTCGATCGGTGGGGGTTGTGCCATATACTCCTTGTTGCCATATGCGGAAACGGCAAGAGAGGGCGAGCAGTTCTTCTTCGTGCAAGGCTTTGAGGAAGCTATGCTTACGGATGAAGTGGATGAGTTTTTGGCAGGCAATCCCTAACTTGCCTGTACTGATACTGATGCGAATATGGGTAAATGTATAATGCATAGTAAATCGAATGATGATTGCTTTGTTGAGGTAAAGGTCGGCAGGAAGCAGCTCATTCGAAAAGCAGGATACAGGGTGGGGGCTGTAGGTTGTTCAGGGGATGGGATGCGAGAGGGTATGGAGCATAGGTGAAAGGCTTCATCTCTATAGATGAGACAACCCCAACAACTAGCCTAGTCTATTGAAGAAGCTAGCTATTGGGGTTGTTTGGTGAATTATTTTTCCAGCAATTGTATGGTGACTGTTTTGCTATAGGCTTGCTTGTATTCCACAATTTCTACCCTCAAATTGGTAGAATGCTGTATGCGTTTTGGAAAGCTTCGCTCTACGTCATAGGTACATTCGTATGCATATTTCAGGTCAAATATTGCTTTCTTCAAATGCTGCTTTTGTTCTTTAGAGGACAAACCCATGCCTTCCAAACGTGCCCGCAGGAAGTCTTGTGTATATGCTTCATCTGCACTTGCTTTGTCTTCTAGAACAATCTCTATTGGGACTTTTCCCTCACTAAAAGAATAAGCTCCTACTATCTTAAGAGAATCATTTGCACCATTGGAATCAAAGCGAGTGTAAGGAGTAGGCTCATCACGTTTGACGACACGCCCAAAGAACCCATGTATATAATCTGCTTCTGGCAATATCCGTTTTCTAAGTCCTTCTGTTTGAAGCGATTCCAGCATAGTTTCCTTCATCATTTGTATGTATGCCTCTCCCATTTCATTGTCTTTTCCATAGGCTTCTGCATATTCCTTAAAGAATTGAGTCATCTTTTCCTTTACTTCCGTTTCATTCTTCCATTCTAGAAAGACACCTGATTTTGTGGTTGTATACACAAACTCTTTGGGGGTATTTTTGTTGTATATCTCCTCGTATCCTTTGAACTCATCAGGCATTTTTTGGTTTTTTTCTATTAACCATTGTAGGGTGTATCCCTCTTCCGTCGCATCTATCACAGTCAGACGAGCTATGTAGATGAATGAATCGACTAGTTCCTCATTGCTTTGCTCGCTATTATGGATCGAAAATCTATAGGTATCCCCCTTCAACCAATTGGCCGATATAGAGATTTCGTCTTCAAGCGATTGGCCAAATGCTTGACAGAGTGTAAACAAGCACAGTACAATACTCAATATAATGTTTGTTGATTTCATATAGGTATATAGTAAATAATAATAATCGTTTAACAAATATAACTGTACGGGTTTATTCTTCCAGCATTCGAATAAACAGATACTCGATACTCATTGCACTTCCATTCAAATCGCTTGAGACTGTTTCTTTCTCATATGTAAATCTTCTGGGGATTCCTTTCTGGTAGTCACATACGGAAGCACTTTTATATGTCACATCCAACTTTAGCTTTTTCAATGCTTTCTTAACCTCTTTCCCCTTTAGGCCGAGTTTTTCGATATGCTCTTTAACTGCAGTATTTACATCTTCTTCATTCATTGCTCCTTGATCTACCAAGGTAAAACATGAATTCGCGGGATCGAATTCTTCAACAAAAACCTCCCCATCCATTCGAATAGTCGAACCTATCATGCTCATTCCAGAAACGGAATAGGGATACGTTTTATGTATGTCATATTCTACTCCCATAGGGCTATGTAGATGAACGATTTCAGGCGCGGTCGTTTCTACGATATTTGGAGCAGAAGCCGTCTCCCCAAACAAGTCCTTCATTTTTTGAATACTCAACTCGTCTAGCCCCTCCTCTTTCCCGAGTGCTTCAGCAAAATCATCAAAAAAGTGCTTAATTCGGGCTCGATATCCCTCTTCATCCTCTAATCCAACGAAAGCTCCCTGTAGAGAGGTCATATATGTTATTTCATCAAATTTATGTTTCTCGACCAGCTCTTCATATCCCTCAAAAAATTGTGTGGTATTATAGATATCCCCCATCGCCCATTGAATGGTATATCCCTTCTCACTAGAATCGATTACGGTAAATGTTGCGGTATAAAAGGTTGTATCTATAGCAGGCGGAGCGTCATTTTCCCATTCTCTATCGATACGTTGTACCTGAAATTGAAAGGAAGTTCCTATATTCCAATTGGATACAAAGCGAACGATATCTTTGTTTGCTTGTCCGAATGTAAAGGGACAGTTTAATAGGCATAATAGCATGCATAGAATGATAGTTGTTGGTTTCATGTTGGTATATTAGTTATAATATGATGGTTGTTGTTTAAAAGCTAAAAAACTGATTATCAGATTATTTGTATATAATCAGATAGAGATTTGATATGGAATAGGATATTTTTCTGACAATAAGGTGATTTAGGTTGTTTTGTACGATTGTATAGAAGTATTGAGACAAACGTAAGGAATTCAAGGGATTTTCACAAGCTTGTTTTGGCTAATTAACCTACAAACTCTTTAATAATACCTAAAGGACTAAAATCGTCAGGTAATATCACTACTATATTTGGCTTCAGGCAGATGGATGGGCACAACGTCAATGGTGAAATTGCCCCGAAACATATGGACATATACAACATCAGCGACGTAGCTATGCTCAGACGCACGTCCCCCTACAACATCAGTCGTGATGTAGAGGGGGTTCCCTACGGATGTATACAACATCAGCGGTGTAACTGTGTTCCGACGCGCGTCTTCCTACAACATCAGCGGTGATGTTGTGGCAAAACGCGCGTCTGGAGTCATATCCGTTAACGTATTCGGGGGTAGTGTCCAAAAGATTGGTCAACATCACAGGCGGATATGGCTTCAGACACGCGTCTGGAGTCATATCCGTTAACGTATTCGGCTTCAGACGCGCGTCCGAACACGAATACGTTGGCGGCGTAGTGGGGAGTCGCCACGGATTAGGTCAACATCACGAACGTATTCGGCTTCAGACGTGCGTCTGGACACGAATACGTTGGCGGCGTAGTGGGGAGACGAGCGTCTGGACACGAATACGTTAACGGATATGGGATTTTCCGTCTATAAAAGTAGACACTTCCTCAAACATGAGCATCTCCTATACATAGATTTGGCCTCTCCTACAAGATAAGCCTTAGGTGTTTTCTCTCTTATTTCGTCGAGTATTCCTTCCAATAGCTAAACTGCGAATTTCGTGGGCAAGGAAGTTTCGTCTGCAAGCTGCGAAAAGGGCAGGTTTAATGCGTATAGATTGACAGGAAAGTGGCGGCGACTCGGGATTGAGTTGCCGCATTTTTTCATTGGTGTATTCATTGACATAATAGAAACTTAAGGGATAGCTTTATACGTATTGCTAATTTTAATACTAGTGCCTTGCTCGAAGAAGTTGCGGGCTTGAACAATCCCTAAATCTAATGCCTTTCGAATGATGTAGACATCGCTATTGATATACGGGTCTTCGGGTATATTCCACAACTCGCGAATGCGTTGTTTGGCCATCGAAATGCTACTCGCCCCTTTGCTCAGTTTCTCCCGAATGGCTAAATTGGACGAACCCTCTACCATCAATTGTAAGACCGCCCAACAAAGAGGTGGTAGCTCATAGGTTCCATCAGTTGGTACGACATTTCGGGGCAAAGGCCATTGCATATGCGATCCCCGATAGCGTCGAGCGAGATACACTTCACCCCATTCGACTATACTAGCCAACGCAAATTTAAGCTCCCGACCAATATCATCCTTATGCAAATAGCCATCTATATGGGCAACAACTTGTTCGTATACCCCGAGGTCTTGTCCCCGAGCCGTAACGATGACAATTTTACAATCAGGATAGTACTTATGGAAAGACTTGGCAATATCAATCCCCTCCAACTTATGGTCATTTCCCTCTTTGAGGTTGAGATCAAGGATTAATAAATCGGGGCCTTCAGGATATTTGGCATTGTATCGGTTGATGCCTTTCTCTCCTGCCACCCCTGTTATCTTGGCTTCGGGAAAACATTCCTCCGCCAATTCGATTAAATCTTCTCGGAAGATATCTACATCTTCGGCTATGAGAATACGGTTTACAGCTTTGTCCATAGGTATGTTCGATGAATGATGATTCGACTTATGATGTAAAAGATAAAGTTTAAGTTTGGTTTTGGACAATAGGCAATCGTACTTCTATCGTTGTTCCTTCCCCGACCATGGTTTTACGTACCTTCACATTCCCCCCCAATGCCTTCACACAATAGGTGATGAGACGGCTTCCAAGGTTTTTCTTCTGAACCAATGTGGCTTGGGTAAAGATATGAGACAATACCGATTCGGGTATACCTTCCCCATTGTCAGATACGCAGATAACCACCCAATCAGTTGATCGTTTGGCCTCAATTCTCACCCACCCTTCCCCCTTCTCCATACCAGCATTCGTTGCTTTATCCGCCACGCTCCTTAAAGCATTGCTCAATAAATTCCGTAGAACGGTGTCTAACAAGACCTGATTGCCCTTCACCCATAATACTCCTTCACAATATTGCTCCAATACAATCTGATGATAGCTCGTTATGCCTTCCATTAGCTTTGCGACTCGCTCGATACATTTTCCAATATCAACCCTTTCTTGTGGCTCCATCCATTCATCAATCCCCTCATAGAATACCAATAAATCCCCTATATTCTCCATAATGTGAATTTGTCGTTCCACACTCGATTCCAACAGCTGAAGCCTCCGTAGCGTCCGAATCTCTTTGGTTCGTGTAATCAAACGTTTCAGATTATCAAGAGTAGCCTTCATCGGGGCTTTCAAGTCATGTCGCAAAATCGCCTGTACAATATCCGCAAGGGCTTGACGGTTCTGCAGCTCTCTGTATTGCTCTCTAATCTCTATGTTCTGTCGCTCCGCTTGCTTGCGTAATTGCTCATTTGCATCGTCTATCTGCTCATATGCAACGACCTTACGCCACCAATATCGTTCGCGCCATAGGCATAGAAGGATGCTTATGATTGCTATGCTTATACAGCCATATATCATGGTGTTTGTTTGCTTAGGATATAAAGATAAGGGTTTGTTAGGGGAAGGGAAGAGTAGGGTTTAAGAGGGGGAGTTGAAGTTTTTCATGTGGCCTGAAAAGCTCTTTTTCGTATCAAAAGCCTAAACAAATCAAATGATTACAACCATTTAATAACCAAGAATACTTTAAAAAAGCTACTCTAGTTTTGTTAAAAAAGCCTTAAAGTGTTCTAAAGCTTGCGAAATACGAGGGCTATAAGGTAACATATAATCAAATTTTTTGAATAATTTCTTAGCCTCTTGAAGCCTTTGCATCTTAAAATCAGAAAAGGCAAAAGATTCTTGATAACCTATATTAAATTCTTTTAAATCTTTAGTGATATCCAGATACCCTTTAAAACAGCCTAAAGCTCTATAAAAAGATCCTGTTTTTAAATGGAAATATCCAACTTTTGCATAAGAAAATCCCAAACCTTTTCTAAAAGATATATTTAGTGGATCTACTAATAATAATTGCATAAAAGCACTTAATTCTTTTTCAAAAAGTGCCAAAGAAAGGCTTAGGTTATTTAGTCCTAAGTATGTTTCTCCAAGTTTAGAGTAAGCAAGAGCTAATTGCACTTTAAAAGTAATGTTAAGAGAATCTACCATATATAGTTCTGAAAAAATCAGAACACTTTCTTCAAAAAAAACCTGGGCAGTGTTCCAATCACTTAATGCTCTGTATATTTCTCCTATTTTCAAATATGAAACAGCAAGTCGGCTCTTAAATTCCATATTTAGTGAATCGATCTCTAATAATTGGGTAAATATTTGTTGAGACTTTTCGGAAATAGTGGAAGCTTTCTCGGAATATTCCATCATTCCATACAAACTCCCTAGCTCTAAACAAGATTCGGCAAATAGGTACTTAAGATTTAAATTAAGAGGATCTGAATAACTCAATTCTTTAAATATTTCTAAACCTTCTTCTATAAAACTTGAAGCTTTTTCAAGGTTCCCTATTATTAGATATAATCTTCCTAGTCTTAAGTAAGATTCGGCAAATAAACATTTGAATTTTAAATTAAAAGGATCTGAATAACTCAATTCTTTGGATATTTCTACACTTTCTTCTGTAAAACTTAAAGCTTGATTCAGTTTGCCTAATCCTTGATATACCTTTCCTAATAATAGATAAGAAGTTGCAAGTTCATTTTTATAATCTGCATTCAAAGTATCAGATTCTCTTAATTGAAGAAAGATGGCGATATTCTCTTCTAAAAGATTCAAAGCCCTTTCTAAGTCTCCCATAGTAATATAAATCCCTCCTAACTTTCTATATGAAATAGCCAAATTAGCATTGTAGGTGGAGTTTCTAGAGTATCTGTTAGAGAGCGTATCATAAATATAACTTAACTGCTCATAGTTCTTCAAAGCTTTCTTTACTCCTTGAATTCTTCCAGCCAGCTTTCCTAAATTTCCATAAGCATTAGCTCTTTGCCAATCCTCTGCATTGGGATGTGCAATAATCTTTACCAACCAATGGAAAGCCTTAGTATACATTCTCTCTTCTGTGTAGAATTCTGCCACGGCTATTATAATCTCTAAATCACTACTATCTAATGAAAGTAGCTTATCATAAACCGCTTCAGCTTTATCTCGTTGGTAAGTCAGTTGATAAAGCTCTCCGTTAAATAATAAAATTTCAATAAGCTCTTGGATTATTTTCTTGTTTTTTTGTTCCCACTTCGAAGTATCTATTGGGGTTCCTACATAACTAGATATTTTCTCAAAACGTACTTCTAATCTCTCAAGAAACTCTTCCTCTTCAAGCATATAGATAGCTTTGTTTACCTGCCCATTTTGAAATAGGATTAAAGCATCTGCATATATTGAATCCATATCGTCTGGATTCGTTCTTGCAAACTTATCAGCCGTTTCTTTTAACCGTTCTAATTGAGATTCATAATATGCTTTCTGAGCTCTTAGTTGCACATTATATTCTCTGATAGTAAGAGTCTGTTCTTGAACGAGCTGTTTGAGTTTTTGAAGTTCTTTACGATAGCTGACTGTAAGCGCGCGCTCTGAAATATCATAATAGAGCAATTTTAATGAATCTATCGTTCCTACCTTAGCCATAATAATATCCATTTCTAAATAACCTGTATTACTAATCTTCATGGAGAGGAGTTCCTTTTCATTAACAATTTCATATTGCCTTTTGGTGATTTCATTGTATATAATCGGGTCTCCTATCTCTTTTTGAGAGAAGGCTAGAATAAATTGACCATTAGCATCTGAAATTGTGGGAAGAGCATCTTGAAAGACAATTTTAACATTACTAAGCCCTTTCTCACCAGAGTTTAATTCACGTACACGCCCCTTTTGATAAATCGTCTGGGATTGCACAGATAAACAGGAAACAAGTAATAGGCAAGTGTATAGATACTTCATACTCATAAAAATTAAACGAAAACACTAAAGGCAATCTGAACAATCCTAATATATAACAGTATAAGCTATAAGAGACATCCAGTATTAAGTAAAATTAATGAGAGATCGATCTAGCAACCCTGAATCCGACATTGTCTTTTCTAGAAGCTTCACGGCATCGGAATGAGTGCGTTACACGTAAAAAAGTAGATGAGCCAAAATAACTTCCTCCGCAAACAACCCGAAATGAGTCTCTAACCTCTTTTTTAGAATCTGTGTTAGACCAATAATTCCAGCACCACTCTGCTACATTGCCACTCATATCATATAAGCCCAACTCATTAGGATAGAATCTACCTATAGGAGCTGTATATTTATAGCCATCATCTTTTCTATCCTTACTTCCCCACTCGCATCTTTTATCACAATAATTAGCATATAAATAAATACTATCTTCAACCGAAGTACCTGCATAGACATTACCCCTACTTCTGCTTCCTCCAATAGCTGCATATTCCCACTCTGCCTTTGTAGGCAGACGATAACCATTCCCAGAAAAATCACAGGCCACTGATGGAGCCTCACTTTCAGAATCGTTCATACTTTTTGTTATCGTATAACATTCATCAAGCCCTTCCTTTCGGCTAAGCCAGTTACAATATTCTATAGCATCATACCAGCTCACATTAATTACTGGACGTAAACCACGCCCCCAACCCTTATCACCAGGTTTATCACGATTAGTAGCTTCGCAAAAAGCATCATATTGCTTAAACGTAACTTCTGTTTTGGATATCATATATGAAGATGAGGTGTTTTTCACTGATACCATACTTAACAAAGCATTCAAATCTTCCTTCTTTTCAATCTCTGGTTTAGGAAAGTCTTCTATGGAAGATAAGCTAGAATCTTCAGTGTTGTCTCTAGATCGAATACGAATACTATCTTGTATTTTCTCTGCTAAAACAGTATCCTTTCTCTCTCCACATCCTTTGATCCCCAAAGAAGCAATAGTATTGGTAGAATCCTCTTTTAATACCATCCGATACAATTTAACTGCTTGTTCACAACTATCATTACGGCTTAAAATCCTTGCTCGGTTAAGGAGTGAATCTGTAAGAGATATTAATTCTGGCACATCTTCTTGCATAGAGAGAAGCGTATAAAGATTAGGCGTTCGTTTCCAGTCCACAAAAAATCGAGGATTATACGCCTGCAATTCCTGATAATACAGGTGTGCAGAGTCCAACTGGTTTTGATAGTAATGGCATAACCCTATTCCATGCCAACGATGATTACCAAAGATCCCGTCAATATCCCCTTGTTTGAAATACGCTAACCCCTCCTTTATCTCTCCGTTCTCATAGGCCGCTTTGCCCTTTAAGTAAGATAGAAGTTCTTTATACTTCAAGGCAGGTTCATATCTACTATTAAAACGTAAGGCCTCATCAAAGAGACTATTTGCCCGTTCGTATTCACCTGCATGGACTTCATCTATCCCTTTGTTAAAAAAGAATACAACACTATCTTTCATAACAGTTTCATATCCCCAAGTAGGAGGCACGTTATCTGCAAGAGCTTTTGTATGAGGAAAACGTCCCCATATTGAGAATATACATATCAAGCCCAGTAGAAGACTTATGGCAAATGACCAATGGTTCACTTGCTGATTCCGCTCAAAAGAAAGGCTAGAAGGCAAGAGATTATGTTGTTCTAAGTATCGAAGATGTAGCTCGCTAATCTCGCCTGTTTCTCCCGATTGGATATACTCTTGTATAGCTACCATGGATAAAGCACGCGACTGAGAATTAGTCTTCTCTAGCTTTTTACGAAGTTTGTCCAATATACCTCGTATGCAAGTTCTAACTATTTTCTCCGTTTTATCTGGAAGGCTCTTTATAAGCTCACTACGCAAATTAGGAGGTAGCTTTCCTGTTTGCATCCATGATACTTGCATCAGAGCATAGAGATTTGCGTAGCTCAGCTCATCCCCCAATAATTTGCCTACAATTAAACAGACATCTAAGTCTGGAATCGGGTATACTACTGTTGCGGCTAGCCATTGCAGGAGTTCTGGCCGCTTGATATAGTTAAAGTACGCTTGTAAGCCCTCATAGGTGTCCCACTCAATTCGATCAGGCCACTCTTGTCCTTCTCGTTCTTCTCTCCATCGTTTTTCATACTCCTTTAACCGCAAGACTCCCATATCTCCCAATCGAACATTCGTCAGCCATTGCTGGCCTTGTGGAGAAATAGGATAAACCGTAAAAACTTCCTCCAACATCAACTCTTGATAGCTCCACTTATGAATAGGAGTAGGAGTAAATAGCATACGATATTTCCACTTCTCAAATGCAGTTGAAACCCACCCATGTAAGCGTAGTCCATTAAGTAGACTATCTCCCTCACCTAATACCATAATTCTGCTATCTGGGAAGTCTCTTGCTAGTTCCTCCAACGAAGCCTTATGACTTGGTTCATCAACTTTCGATAAGAACCGTATATCCTCACGGAAAGTATACACCTCCATATTCACCTCTCCTACTTCATCCAATTGCTCCATCCAATACTGAAACAGGCGACTCCTTTGGTCATCCATATTCCCCTGTTCAATCAACACGAGATAAGAAACAGCCTTCTTTACGGCTACATACTGTATATTCGGAATTCCTCCACTTTGGATAGTTGCATGTAAGCTAGCGCGGACATCCATACGCCATTGATCGCCTGCAATACGTTTACGCAATACACCTGCCAGAGCATAAAGCAATCCATCTGATTGAATCAATTGTCGTTTCTTAGGCATCTGTAACCAATAAGGCGGCTCACACTTATCCTGTAAACGCTCATCTACCTCATCTCGAATATACTTAGGTATCCCATTCACCCACCAGTCTAGAAAGCGACTCACTATATAAGCGAGTAATAGAGTAAGCATAATTCCCCCTCCCCAATACCCCCATACCAGTTCCCATGTTCGTATTTCGACCTGTTTCTCTGGTTGCTTTTTCAATGGAGGGTTGGCTAAGGGAGCTAAACCCGTTTGTAAGTCCACATATGCCTCAAGTGTAATAGCCGAGCAATCGCCCTTGTCTTGTATCCGAGCGATAATCTTATGTTGCTTAGGATCATTGAAGGTATAAGAAAGACTCGATTGATTAAACGCTTCCTTCCCGATTTGCCAACTTACAAGTAAACTATCTATCTCACTTTCTGCATCTAACGCAATTGAAAGATTTACTTTCTCTCCTAGTTGCACTTCATTAGGACGCATCTGTATTTGTCCCTTAAGCTTTCCATCAATTTGGATGCTATCCATGTGAACCATAGAATCTGTCCCTGCCCAGCATTGGAACCGTACTTTATAGAGTCCCGCTTTATTGTACTGATGTATAGGATTCCAATCTGTTGTTTCGATACTTCCGTCTCCAAAATCCCAACGAAAACTCACGGAATCTTGTACCAATGAGTCTCCATACTGAGTCAGGTTATGAAAATGAATACTATCCCATACTCTTTTGCAGGTGGGTATAGCAAAAGATGGCCTAAGTGAGGAGGGATCTACAAATGCTTGTTGAGGCTCATCTACTTCAATCGGAACAGATTTTCCCTTCTCATCCCATACAGCTTTTGCCCATATCCCTACTACACAAATAGCGATCAAACAAACCCCAAAAAAGAAGTACCAGATATCCTTTTTGGGATCTCCCCCCTCCTCTTCAGACTCATTTTCTAATCTTACCGCTTGGGGATAATAATACTTAAACAATCGATAGAATTGCTCTTGTTCATCCTCATTCTTCACCAATAACAAGGCTAAGTCCATCTTCACTTCTTCCCAATCCACTTCCTTCCAGTCCTCCCCAATCTCCAATAAATATGCTTCGACCTCCACATAGGCACTAGCACCTATCTGGAAGCCTTCTCGTCGTAAACGTGTAATCAAACGTCCCAACGGCAAATCGATATGAGGAGGCAATCCCATCTATATTTCCATTCTTATATAGTCTAAAGTGCTTTTCGTTGAACAAATTCCACAATATCGTCTAGGTCTTCTTTGGTTTTGGCCAATGCGGCATAACTCAGACGTAATGACTCTCGTTGAGTTTCATTCAACTCACTCCAATCAATCCCCTTAGACTGAATCAACCCATATACTTCTAACATCCGTAGCCAATCTACTAGTTCCGCAGGGCCAGGCTTCTTCTTTAACCCAATCTTCCGAATATGCTCAAAATGCTCTACCAACCGTTCATAGGAAGGCAAACGCTTATCACCATCATCCAAATTCAATTGCCTTTTTACAATCTTTACCAAAATTTCTTTGGAAGGAAACGGGATATGATAAAACAAGCATCTACGGAGAAAAGGTTTGGGCAGCATCTTCTCTGTATTACTGGTAATAATGAGAACAATCCGATGCTGTGCATCTACAGGCCTTTGAACGGTATAACGTCCTTCTTTCACTTCAAACCATTCTTGCTCAATACGGTATAGTAAATCATTAGGGAAATCACGTGGGGCTTTATCAATCTCATCAATCAACACGACTGAATCTCGACATCGCCGAAATAATGGTTTTCCATCTCGGTTCCGACAGCGTCCCAAGAAGTTCTGGCTAGCAACTTCTGCTGGGTTCGTCAGGGCAATAGCCGTCCCAAGTGCCGCAGGATATATATAATCCATCACATTCGGAGCAATACCCGTCGCATTATGATGCGCTGCATAAAAATGCGTTAAAGCATCATACGTATAGAACAAATCATCCGATGTAGAGGTCGTCTGACAAGTAAACACAAGGGGCTCTGGCAAAAAGTTGGCGTCCTCCGCGTGTAAATCAGCTGCAACCGCTTGTGCCAAAAGCGTTTTGCCTGTTCCTGGTTCACCTGTAATCAACAAAGGTTTATTCAGCCGTATTGCCATTTCAGAGGCTCGTTTCAATCCTCCAATCATATAATACCCTTTCCGATCAAACTCCTTACGGTTTCCCAAGCTACTCTTCTTCCTAGGTTTAGGAAGTCTTACTCTATTCTCTATTAAATTCATATTGTATCAATTTCTATTACCTACCATATTTTCGTCCTCCCATCTGTTGATGGTTCACAAAATCTACAAAGTCATCAATTACTTTTAGGCTTTCTAACATCGAGAAACCTTGTAAACGTTTCACCCAACTCGCCTGAAAAAACTGTCCAGCAAAACGTTGTTCCTGAAAGATTTCCCAATACCGAATTCGTTCAGGATGCTTACCGAATACACGCTCAAACCATAAATGGATATCTTTGCAACTAACTGCCCCCAGTTTGCCCAAATTACGTGCTTTCCTAAAAATAGGAATTCGCTTCCAAGGTTTTCCCCACGCCCCTTCATCAAGTATATGGAAATGCACAAATATCCAAAAGTCCTTCAAGCGTCTTTTCTGAGTCAATAAAGGATGTAGCACTTCATCTCTACTTTGCTTCTGAAGCCGCTTGAGAAATGCACGCATATCTGGCTTTGATAATTCCGATTGCGAAATCTCCATACAAATAAACCCCTTCTTAACACCCATTTTCACCAATCGATTCCACAAGTAAATAAGCCCTCGTTCCCCTTTTTCAAAACGTTCTTTCCGATTATCTTTCCCATATAATTCGCCAATAACCTGGCTGAGAAAGTCTGCCTGAATCCCTTCACATCCCCTCCCAACCTTAGGCAATTTCCCACAAATAGGCGCTGGGAACCATTTTCTTTGCTTATCATTCGTTTTGTCATACACCTCAATCTTTGTACTGTTGTACATTCGATTCATAAAGATATCTGCACAATCTTCTTGTGTACCATAACTATATGAGAGAACAATCCCTCCTTGTGCTCCTTCCCTCTTGGCTCGCAAAGACAAAAATTCTCGCCTAGCCTCTAATCTATCAAGTGTTAGTTTGGCCTCGTCAGAAATATCTCTCTCATTTGAAGGGTTATTGCTATACGCATCCACTTCAGAGGTATCATATCCAACAGTCTTTTTCCTGCTCTTCTCAAAACATAAAGCCCATAACATTGAGAGTGAAGTATAGTTCATAAGCTCGCTATTAATCAATCCTCGGTAACATTCAAAAGATTTAGCTATTCCTCATGTCGTTATACAAACATAGTTATCTTTATCGCGCTATCAGCGATCAAATCACGATGGGTACTTGAAATCTTTCAACTGCTTATAGCCCCTAACAATAGGCTTATGTGTAAATAACACATAAACAAGAACAAATATGTATAAAACAAAAATGTCCCTATCATTCCCCTAATCCCCCAGGAATAAACCATAGGAGCTCAGGGGCTGATAGGGATCAACCAACACTCAATTATATATTCTACTGCATGTTATTTTTCTTGACAGAAGACCCAAACGTCTATATTATGATCATATAAACCTACACTTCCATGGTTGTTATGGGGCATCTACCATCTCTATGAATCACCAACTATATGCGAATCTGCAACTCATCCATTACTAGCACTTCTATTCTTTTCTTCTCCCTCATCATCATCAAATTGCTTAACATTACCATTCAAAAAGTCAACTGCCTCTTTAATCCCGAGTCTATGCGCTTCTCTAAAGATAAGCAGGTCACTATTACTTTCTTTTGTCTGAGGGAGGTTCCAATAATCTCTAATCTTCGCTTTTGCCATTGCAACTGTTGTCTTTTTCTTTCGCAATGAATCAACAGTACATTTTTTCCCTTTTTTCTTCAACAATGCCTTTGCAATACCCGCAGGAGATTTTCCCTTACAAAGCTCTCTAACAACCGTATAACACAAAGGCGTAAGTCCAAAGGTAGCATGAGAAGTCTTCTTGGGTTTAGAACGTCGAGGAGGAAGCTCAGGAAAATTCATTGCAGTCAAACTGGGCTCAACATAAGGAACGTTTATATTTACAGCCCATAGCGCTTGTCGTAGCTTCACATCTATAGATGACTTCGCTAAATATCCATTAATCCCTCCCAACATCTCTCGATAATATGCAGGTGTATCAGTGTAATTAGAGATTGCAATAATTTTACACGTAGGATAAAATTCATTAAAGGCCCACACCAAATCAACCCCTTCTGGTTTTTTCTTTATGAACAAATCAAAGATTGCAAGACAAGGAGCTGTGTTAATCTCTTCAATATACTTAGTAATACCTTTTTGAGAAGGAAATGTCTTCACTGTAGCATTGGGATATTGGTCTTCTACAATCTCCCGAATTAATCTTCTGTAGTGGGATTCATCATCCACAATAATAATATGCTTCATAATAAAAGTATTTTTAACATTTAATAACAGGAAACTTTAGTCGAATAACGCACCCTTCGTCTTCCCAATTCTCATATACCTCTACGCTTCCACGGTGCATATTCACAAAACGTTTTACAAGTTTGGTACCCAAACCCAAAACTTCATCATCATTAGCGTTGAATAGCTTTTGTGCAATAGTACTTGAAATTCCTTCCCCATTATCTTCTACATATATAATAAGGATGTCCTTCTCGCGCTGGGCGACTATCTCTATCTTCCCTACATAATTTTCTTCAGTCTCATCAGACTCTACCTTTCTCTTAATACTCCTTAAAGCATTGATAATCAAATTTCGAAAGATACTAGTCAAACGGATTCGATCACCTTCAATTAATAGGCCTTCAGGAATTTGAATATCAATCGTTGCTCCTAAGATGAGTCGAAATCCCTCCACACAAGTCTCTATTTCCTTTAGGATTTCAGAAAGAGAAAGCGTTTGATACACAAATGAATCTTCTTCATCAGATAGAGCTTTAATAGATTGTCCTACATTGTTCAGAATGAGATCCATAGCAATGAGAGAGCATTCTGATCTTCTAAACATATTTATAGAACAAAGTTCTTTACCTGTTTGATAAGAGCGATACTCATTTGAGAGAATCTCAACAAAGCTCTTTACATCGTGACAGATTACTTTGGCCAAATACTTGAGATTAGTACGTTGGTTACGTAAAAAAGCGTTCTGATCCTCTAGTTCTTGAGAGGTTTCTTCTAATACGAGTTTCTGCTTTTCTAACAATTTGTTCAGTGTCTCAAGTTCTTCGTTCTTCTCTTCAAGCTCTTTCGTGTTTTTTTCAAGCTCTTGTGTCATTCCTTTAAGCGCTCTTGTCATTTTGGCCAGTTCTGCAGTCAATGTCTCTTGCTGATTCATGGCCTTCTCATACTCTATTACCTTCTCTGTCCACCCACGGTTCACCGCCCATAGTCCAATCGAAGTCACAATAATTGATAAAATGGCTCCACCCCAAAAGGCATAATTAAAGGGCATATCCAGAAGTACAGCTAGAAATAGGTTAAACGTTGTCATAGTCAATCCGATTAGGTCATAAACTTCATATCAAATATACCAACATTACTTCCTTTCTTATTCAAACTTTCATATATCGGAAGTTGAAGAAATTCAACATATCACAATACAGTACATTGCAGCGACGTATATTTTTCCCTTTACTCGAACGAAAGATCCTTATTTACTAAGCCCACTTTCTATAATAGATTCAATTGTCTTAAGATCCTCTTTCGTTTTTGCAAGAGTAGCATAACTCATACGTAGCAACTCTCTAGATTCCTCAGTAAGAGTCACTTTCTTTTGTCCTAACATATCGATAAGTCCGTAAATCTCTAATACCTTAAGCCAATCGATAAGTTCTGCAGTACCTGGGCGTTTCTTCAATATTGCTTTGCGAATTGTATGAAAATGCTGGATGATTGCTTCAAAAGAAGGGAGATTACGCTCGGATAATGAGGACTGACGCTTAACAATTTCTAAAAGTTCCTCTTCTGACGGAAAAGGAATATGAAAGAACAAACAACGACGTAAAAAAGGCTTAGGTAACATCTTTTCCGTATTGCTGGTAATAATGGTTACAATCCGATGTTTCGCATTTGAAGGCCTTCTCACAACATACCGATTCTCCTTTATTTCAAATTCTTGCTCCTCAATACGGTATAATAAATCGTTAGGAAAGTCTCTAGGGGTCTTATCGATTTCATCAATCAATACAACTGAATGTCTACAATGGTTATGCTTTCGAGCTCCATCTTTCAAACGACATCGACCTAAGAAACGTCCATTTTTAACCTCTGATGGATTGGTCAATGCAATCGCTTCTCCTAAAGCAGCAGGCTTAATATAATTCATAATATCTGGCTTCTGCCCTGAATCATTATGATGTGCATCATAGAAATGACTTAATGCATCATAGGTGTAAAACAAATCGTCTGCAACGGAAGTCGTATGACATGTAAATACGAGAGGTTCTGGAAGGAACTCAGGGTCTAGTTTATGTAAATCATATGTAATACGCTTTGCAAGTAAGGTTTTACCTGTTCCTGGTTCGCCTGTCACAAGCAAGGGTTTATTAAGCTGAATAGCCAATTCAACGGCACGCTTAAGCTCCTTACTTAGGAAATAATTTTGAGGAACAAACCCCTCTTCTATACTTTTCCCCCAACTTTCGGGGAGGCGAATTTGGTGATTTTTGTTATGTTTTACTTTCCACATGGTGGCGTCCTTAATTGATAAAATGAATATGTTATATAGATACTATCCGCTCTCGGAGGTAGTAAAAAAGAAGCGAGCTTCCCTGTTAGAGTATCAAGATCAGTAGGAGGCAAAAAGTGCTCACTCTCTTCATCCAAATCATCGTCTTGCTCGGCACTCTTTTCTCGTCTAATCAATTTTCGTAATAGTTGCAGAAGTCTATCAATCCATCGAGGTTTGGTAGGAGTAGAAGGCTTGTTGGGATAATTAAAGCCGCCATTATTTAAATTAAAACCCTCACTATTCAAATTGTCTAACAACTTATTGGCCTCATAAATAAAATCCTCCAAGAGCTCCATCATCTTCTCCCTTGAGTCTCCAGATAATCGTTTTATCCCCCAACGGTATTTCCCCGCAAATTTTGAAGAAAAAAAAAGATTCTTTAGTTCATTGTAATGAGGGTAATTGCTAAACATACCCCTAAACCATATTTTCAAATGTTTATACTGAAGGTTACTTAACTCACCCAAATCGTATCCACGAGTTAAAATCGTATCAGGAAGATGAGTAGCATCTTGTTTGCTTCCTATCACATTGATATGCAGAATCACACGAAACAATCCTACCCGATTATGTTTTCGCAATAAAGGCATAAGTGATTCATCTGACAGGGAATCCATTAATGTATTCAGAAATGTAATGAGCTCTTGATGTTTCAGAGTATTACCATATACCTCTAAGCATATAGAAGCAGTAGTGATTCTCTTCTCTATGAGTGATTCCCAAAATAGATTCAATAACAGCTTCAATGCGTTATCTTTTTGCAAGACTCCTCGTTCGATAATTTTGCCAACTCCAAAACCTTTCCCTACCCAAAACAAGAATTCCGACAAAAGCTTAGCAAAACTTGCTTTACCTGCTGGGAACTTTATATAAACAGGGGAAGGAAAAAAACCACCTATACATATAGTCTCTTCTTTCTCAATACAATGCATACGTCTTATTAAACCTATGGCATAGCAATCTTCTTTACCATAAGAGTATAGAGTTTTTACAAGCTGCTTTGTTCTGAGAAGATCTTTTAATTCAATATCTTTATGCCGGCCTGCTTTATACCGACTTTCTTTTAAGAGGTACTTCTTGCCTTCTTCTTCTTCGCTTGGCATACGAGAAGAGGCAGCCTCTTTCTTTCGAGTACTTTTACAAAAGCCCAAACACTTTCTAATATAACTTATAATGACCTTGAGAACCTTCATAATTTGTAACAATTGGCAGATACTATAAAAGGAGTAATAGAGCAAATTCAGATAAAGCTACTTTTCCAATGTGTCCAAATTTAAAAAAGCAGCTCATATATACCGACTTACATTTTTCGCGATTATTCTAGAAAAACATGCAAAATATCAATCAAAAACACACATCTAGTAGTACGAATATCAGCCTGATATGATCCTAAGTAAAACTATTAAGCATCTATTAATCAAAACGTTATAAAGTATACCCATCCATAGCATATAAAATACGCTACGACTTTATACAGGGGAAATTAAGTTCTAGAAAAAGGCCTATTTTAATTGAGCAATTAATTAGTATTAAAGAAAAATTACCAGTTACATATAAAACTAATCGACATAATAATCTAAATCAATGCTTTCTTAGCACCCGAAAACCAGTAGTAGCGTTTCTAGTTGTGGGAGAGCGGCTTCCTCTAAATGTTACCTGAAGCTGATGAGGAAAGTGTTTCCAACTCCCTCCTCTAACAATCCGTTGTGTTCCACTCTCACTCCCCTTGGGATTATCCGTATCTAATTCTATATAGTAAGCCTTCCAATCCCAACACCACTCAGCAACATTGCCACATAAATCATATATCCCAAGTTGATTTGGCAGAAAGGAACCTACAGGAGCCGTTACTTGGTATCCATCTATATCCCCTCTACGGTTTCCATATAATGGCAAGGAATCAGGAGAGTTTGTACATGTATATTCCATAGCAGACCAATTCTTACCTCCTTTGGCTGCATATTCCCATTCGGCTTCTGTAGGTAGTCGATAGCCATTTGCATTAAAATCACAGCTAACCGCCCACTTCTTTCCATCAAGTACTCCTTTATTATTGGGGTCTTTTATACTTCTATCAATTGTATAACACTTCTCTAAAGAGTTTTTCGCACTTAACCAATTACAATACTCTATCGCATCATACCAACTCACATTGGTAACAGGGAGCTCCCCACGTCCCCATCCATTATCACTAGGCAAGTCTCGACCTGTAGCTTGACAGAAAGCATCCCATTCATTATAGGTCACTTCTTTTCTTCCAATCCAAAAGTCTCTTATCTCAGCCTCACGAGTAGGTATCTCATCCTTCCAACAATGCCAATTTGTACTCTGGCAACCAAAAACAAATTCTCCGCCCACAACTTTTACCATCTTGGATTCTAATACTGGGCTCAATAGACGAGGGGAGGGATTTACCAAAATAGAAACTTTGCTTCTCCTCAATGGAACGACAATGGCTACAGGTTTTTGTTCCTTCACAGAGTCTTGTTTCAAATATGTACTTCCAACCTTAGAATGAATCCGCACGAAGGACATAATAGAGGGCTTCCCTACCTCACGATCAGCCTTTTTTATCTCAGAAGGGGAATAAATATCTTCAGACAAATCCAAGTACTTTTCGTATTCTTCAATTCCCTCCTTCGCTTCTTCATTCTCTTGATCCATAGCCAACACTACCTGATAGATATGAACCGCAGTCTCATAATCTCGCTTCTCAAGGGCTTCTCGCGCAAGTTTCAACAAGACATCAATTTCATCAAATGTAAAAAGAAGCGTGAACAAGTTAGGAGTCTGCTTCCAAATAGAAAGGAAGTTGGGATAGGTATTCTCAATAACGATTCGACAGCTATCTGCTTTTTCTTTATCGCCTGAGTAAAAATAAGCTAATCCTAAAGCATGCAACCGAAACATCTCAAAAGAATCATCTGTTTTCGCTAGCTGAAAATATTGAATAGCTCCCTCATACTCTCCTTGCTCGTAAGCCTGAAGCCCCATCTCATAAAGCCACATTGCCTCATACAATTTAGCCTGATGGTTAGTAGAATCAAGTTCCAATGCGTTATCTATCCAGTTCTTAGCCGAGTCTAAATCTCCCAATTGCATCGCATCTACAAAATGATTTAAGGCTAAAGTTGAACTATCGACTCTGTTTTCCTCAGTATAAAGCACAGGGTACTTCTCTCTTCCAATACCCAACAGATTGGTGTTCGCAAATACATTACATAAAGCAAGTACACTAAGCAAACAAAGAAAAGAAAAAAGATACAAATAACATCTCATTCGCTTACTTAATCCCTTCGCAACACTCATAGGTAACATTCCTTGGTCTGCGAGATAATTCAACTCCGCAGATTTTCGACGAGGATATTCGAAGGCTTGAATATGTTGCTGAACAGAAAGTTCGCGTAGAGCCATTGAATTAGGATATACTTTCTTCAATTCTTCTCCGATCCCATGTAATGTTTTACCTAAAGCATCCCGAACCTTTTTCTCCTCTTTAGCATCAAGCTTACTAATAAGCTTAGTTCGTGTAGCAGAGGGCAAAGATTTATTTTGCATCCATGGAATGCGGGTAATCGCGTATAAATGCTCATAACTACAGCGTTGCTCAAGCACCTCCCCAACAATTAAGCATACATTCAAATCTGGCTGGGGATAAATAACCATAGCAGCAACCCATCTCTCTAATCCTGGAAGGCCAATAGCAGAAAAGTATTTTTGCAATCCTTTATAGGAATACCAATCTACACGACCCAAATTTTTATATAGACTATGGTCTTCTTTTTTCCATTCCCGAACCCCCAAATTCTGAAAGTTATTCTCCAGCATAGAACGTTGCCCCTCAACATCTAATGGAAAAATATGAAATACTTGTTCCAATAATAGCTCTTGATAACTCCAATATTTACGATCAACAGGTGTTAAGAGCATCTTCTGTTCCCAAGCCTCAAAGGCTTTTGAGAGCCATGGTTGAACCTTTGCCCCACGAATCATCCCCTCACCTTTACCTAACACCAACAAATGATGATCAGGAAACAGTTGAGCCAAATCCTTCAATTCCACAGTCTCTCCTGTATTCACATCCTCTAAAAAACGGGGATCATCTTTATAAAAATATTCTATAATCTCAACATCTCCCTCATCAGCCAAAGTATCAAGCCAATACCGAAATAAAACGCCACGTTGGTCATGCCCACCTGATACCTCAATCAAAGCCAAATAGGATACAGATTTAGAATATGCCTTTAAATGAATCTTAGGAATACCCCCGTTACGAATAGTCGAAAATAAACTACGCTGAACATCCAAACGTAAACGATCACTATCTAATTGGAGTCGCATACTCACAGCCAAACTATCAAGTAATGAATCTCTTACAATAGCTTGACGCTTATTAGGAAAACTAAACCATAACGGGCCTTCTTCTCCTGAAGGAATGGCTTTATCCAAGTCCAATTGAGTCCGACGAGAAGGAGTAGTAGACCATTTATGAAGTCCATATTGAGCAACAACCGCAAGAATCAAACACATCAACAAGCCTCCACCCCAATAATACCACAAGGCTTTTCGAGACCACAGGGTCTCTAATGTTTCTTCCTTCTTTAAAGGATACTCTGCCAAAGGGGCAATCTTATCTTCATTTTGAATTTGCGTCTCAAGTAAAACAGAATCGCAATCCCCCAAATAATGAATCATCAATCCAATACTATATGTTCTTGCTTCTGTAAATACATGAGTACAACGAGAGGAATTAGAACACTTAATTTCACTATCAATATACCAATTACAAATAAGTTCGCGACCAAAAGACTCTTTATCAGACCGATAAGAAAACTCAACCGTATCTCCTTCTGTCAAAATAATAGGGCTATATTCGATACGACCTTCCAAAGCATCATCGACTTGGATTGTTTGCGAAGTAGTCAATGAGTCTTGCCCCCAAAAAGACAAGGAGACAGTATATACCCCCGCCTCTTCATATCTATACTTTGGATTCCAATTCGTACTATCTTTTCCTTTCCCATCACCGAAATCCCAACAAAATGAAATGGCGTCTGTATTCATCCCATCAACCTCCGTTAGGTTATGAAATTGAAGGTAATCCCCCACTCTTGTACAAGATGACACCGAAAACTGGGGCTGAGGCACACTTCTCATCTTTACAAAGAAATAGGCACAAACAATCAATATAAATGAAACCAATACAAAGATTCCCCCGCTATTCAGCCGTTCCTTCCACTTCTTCCAACGCTCTTGCTTATTAACAACAGCGGTAATCTTAGCCTCCTCTTTGCGTCTTTCAAGAGATGGATAGTATTGATCAAACAATACATGAAATCTTTTCTGCTCATCCTCACTCTTAGCCAATAAAATAGAAAGAGAATTCCGTAATGTCTCTATACTCCCCTGATCCTGCCAATCTCCCCCTAAATCCATCAATAAATCGTGAATCAGCACATACGTATCTGCACCAATTTGAAAACCTTCTTGCTTCAAACGATCTAATAATCCATTCAAAGGTAATTGTATATGTGAAGAGTCTGCCATAATATCTTAAAATGTGTCAACCTCTTGATGAAACCTACTATATCCGAAATCTGAAAACTCCTATCTCACAACATCCAGTTATACAATATATTGACGCTTTGTCAGTCAATGAGATTAGCTTTGATATTCAGTTAATTAGTATGCTCAAACTTAGCCCATTCATAAAGAGAAAAATAATACGAATTGATCCCAAAGGTTGAAATCATTCAATCCCCAAATACAATTACTACATTATTACGACCTTATAATGCTAGATAGTGACAGAATCAGGGCGTAAAAAATTAGACAAATCAAAAATTACCCAAATACATCAAGAGCGAAAAAAGATACTTACAGAAACAATCAAAAAGGAAGAACAGCCCAAGCCATTCTTCCTTCTCTTAAAACCAAAATAACCCTATATCCCTAAGACTGATCCAACTTCCGAACCATCGTCAAGATAGTCGCAATCGCAACCGTCTCATCTGTCTCATCATACACATCCACCAAGAACTTCACAATCCCCTTTGCAATATCCTCCTCACTCTTCTTCTGTTGATCAACCTTCTGTTTAACCGTAAACTTAACCCCAATCGTCATCCCAGGATAAACAGGCTTAATAAAACGGCATTCCTCCAATCCATAATTCAACAATACAGGCCCTTTCTTCGGATCAACAAACAAACCTGCAGCTTTGGAAAGCACAAAATAGCCATGTGCAACCCTACCTTCGAATATAGTCCCCTCAAGAGAAGTAGCATCCATATGCGCATAGAAATTGTCCCCGCTCACATTCGCGAAATTCACAATATCAGCCTCAGACACCGTATGCTTATGCGTAAATACCGTTTCACCTACCTCCAATTCCTCAAAATGCTTACGGAAAGGATGGATTAATGTCTCCTTATACTTCGCTCCTTGCTGGAAAACATTCGTGATAGCCGTAACGGTCGTCGGAGTTCCTTGTATTGCACAACGCTGCATATAATGCTTCACGCCTCTAACGCCTCCCATCTCTTCTCCACCTCCCGCTCGACCAGGCCCTCCATGAACCAACAAAGGCATAGGCGATCCATGCCCTGTACTCTCTTTGGCACTCTCTCGATTCAGTACCAAAATCCGCCCATGATGACTCGCTGCCCCCAATACAAACTCCTTCGCAATAGCATCATCATACGTAGCAATCGTACTCACCAATGACCCCTTACCCATCTGTGCCAATTCTATGGCCTCGTCCAGATTTTTATAAGGCATAATCGTCGTAACAGGCCCAAAGGGTTCTACATGATGGGAACTCAAGTTCTCAAACGGCCGAGCATTGAGCAATACGGTCGGATGGAAGAAAGCTCCTTTATGACGATCAGCGCCAATAACCTCAAAATCCTTATCCAATCCCCCATATACAACCTCACTCTCAGCCATCAACTCTTTAACCCGTGAAGCAACCTCCGAAACTTGCTCTTTATTAATCAATGCCCCTATACGAACGGCTCTTTCAAAGGGACTTCCAATAGGCAATTTAGCAAGTTGCTTTCCTAAAGCAATTTGTACATCTTCGACCAAATGCTCAGGTACAATCACCCGACGAATCGCCGTACATTTCTGCCCACATTTAGCAGAAACTTCCCGACGTACCTCCCGTATAAACAAATCAAATTCTTCTGTTCCTACAACTGCATCTTCTCCCAATACTGCACAGTTCAAAGAATCTGCCTCCATCGTAAAGGGAATTGCATGATTGATAATATTCGGATGGGCTTTAAGCTTACGACCCGTAGAAGCCGAACCCGTAAAGGTAACCACATCCTGAGAGGTCAAGGGCTCCAAGATCCCAATTCCACTACCACAAATAAGCTGAATAGCTCCTTCGGGCAATATCCCAGACGCAATCATATCTTTCACAAAAACCTGTGTCAAAAACGAGGTTTGCTCGGCCGACTTCACAATAGCAGGCATACCTGCCAACCAATTCACCGCGCATTTCTCCAACATCCCCCAAATAGGAAAATTAAAAGCGTTAATATGAACCGCTACTCCCCGACGAGGAACCATGATATGTTGCCCAATGAAGGTTCCTTCTTTCGATAATCCCGCAAATTCCCCATCTACATGAAAGGGCTCATTCGGAAATTTCCGACGCAAACTCGCATACGCAAACAATGTCCCAACCCCTCCATCTATATCAATCCAACTATCACTCTTGGTCGCACCCGTCTGGTAACTCACAGGATAATACTCCTTCCGACGTTCATACATATGCAATGCCAAGGCCTTAATCATCAAACCCCGCTCTTGAAAGGTCATCTTCCGCAACTTTCGATTTCCAACCCGCCGCGCATAATCCATCATCTCCCCAAAATCAAGCCCCTCACTCCCACACGTACTAATTACTTCCCCCGTAATTGCATCATACTGAGGCATACCCGCCCCCTCATGCTCCATCCATCGCCCAAGTGCATAATTCTTCAATTTTGTAGCCATAGTCATCCAATTAATATCCTATATGTTGAGAAAACAATTTCTGGTCTTACAAACAAACTTAGGGCTTTTTGCCCTGCATTCACAAAAATCCCTTTTGATTTCTACACCAATCCCCCCTAAATTACGAACAAACCCAATGCTCAAGAATCTTACCTAGGATAGCCGAACCAATTTTCGATATACCTTCATGCCACCCAAAACAATCACGCCAATCCCTATCTCTTGCATCCTAAAAATAGCCTGTATAATATTCGGGCTAACAATACCCATATCCGATACCATAGCACAAGAAACAGGCATTCGACTATCATTCAATCGACAAAACAATTTCTCATATAGTACCCTATTTTCATATAGACACCATCTCGATTTCCAAAAGCATCACCTCCAATTATTCCGTGCGCATGACAATATATACAATACACAACGAGCAAAGAATCCCCTCGTCCAATTAAACACCCTCACCGAACTCAGATACCTCTACGACTTATCCGCTAAGTTTAGCCTCCTATCCTTCATCGAAAGTAGCCAATTCTATAACTCCCGAAACAATAGGGTATCTATCTACCAAGGAATTGAATTCCGACCCAAAGACTTCATTCGTATTCGAGCAATGGCAGGATATAGCTGGGATGCGCGCCGAAACACCGTAGACCAAGGCTTTTCTCCCGCTATTTCTCTACAGGCACAACATAAATGGGAGGACAACCTCCAAATGCAAACCTACCTCTCTCTCAGAACAAAATACATCCTCCCCAGACATCAACGAAACTTCAGCTTCGCAACTTACTGGCAAAAGGGCTTCAATGAGGAGGCTACCCTCTTATTTGGATTAAGGGCAAGTAGCAATGAGTTGGACGATTATAAGGCAAACTCCATCGAAAAAATTAAAATCGATACCATAGCACCGAACTTCAACTTTCGATACAAACTCTGGAAAGGCCTATACTGGGAATCGGAAAATTCGTTCTCATACGCCCGCAGACAATTTGACTATGTCGCATACAAGATCAATAGACCCGAATTCAACGACCTAGCATTCCAACACCTCCAAGTAGATAGTCGACAACGAATCGCTTTGCAAACCAAATCCCTCGAAGCAGCGGCCAATTTTAACTACCAATACATTAACCGACGATACCAACTGGAAAATTCAATGGATACTTCCGAAACGGTATTCCAACAACTCAGAGAGAGGGAACAACAAAAAGATTTCGTCCAAAACAAAACCATAGTTGACCTATACCTCCTCTGGCGAGTCAATAAAAAACATGAGCTAACCCTCACAGCCTTAAATCATTATATGATGTTCGATACGCCCAGCGAAACAAATTATGATGACCGAGATGAGCTCATCCATGGTCTGTCCCTTCATTGGGGAACGCGCTGGAACAACCGCTTGTACACTTCCTACAAACTCATTGGCAACCGCAGACAATACGCATTCCTCTTCCAACAACGAAGCATAGACAACTACACCCAAAGAAGCCTCCGTATGGAGTTCCGATATACATGGAAAATACACCGCAAACTCCAACTCAAAGGCGAGCAGTTCCTCTACGTAACCTACAATGTAAAGGATTTTGAAGACCTAAACCGTACCGACCGTTCTACTAGAAACCTAGAATCTAGGGCAATACTATCGTATCGACCTAATGCGAAACTCACCAGCATCCTCTCTCTATACAGAAAAGAAACCCACCTATCCTACCTCAATTGGGAGGAGTTTTCCGAAACAACCCTAGACACCACCCGTACATTCATCGCCGAATTACGCAACCAACTCCAACTAACCCCCAAACAAAAGAAGTTCCAACTCCTCCTAAACCCTGGCTATAAACACTTTAGCCAAAGTCGCTTCCTAAACACGGCCATGATAGACCTCAACAACTTCCTCCAACCCATAAACCTGCACATACAAAACCTCCAATCAGGCCCCCTAACATCTATACAAATCCTAACGCCTGCTGGCTCAAACATCGAACTATCAATCTGGTGGCAATACCAACGCCAACGCTTCCGATATATCCCCATTGAGAACCTCACAACCCTTGCCGCAACCTACAGAGAGGAAAACCTCCTCTCAGGAACCCGAAACTTCCGCCCATTCACCCGCCTACAACTCAATTGGCCTCTCTAACCCCCATACAACCACCACACTTCCCTCCAACAACTCCCTTTTCTCCCTTCCCAAACAAACACTAGACACCCACAACTACACATTGCCCATAAATTGTACGACAAATTGAATCAATCACCCACAAAACCCATTCACAGCTATACATAAGCCATCCACAGTTACCCTCAACCCATAATTTGTACGACATATCGAATCAATCACCAGCGAAACCCATCAACAACTACCCATAAGCCATCCACAGCTACCCTCAACCCATAAATTGTACGAGATATCGAATCAATCGCCAGCGAAACCCATCAACAACTACCCAT
>Ga0163111_10000247_pt1 | contig 32268 bp, 5 predicted proteins | sample CRUFie1St18metaG_FD_109645 | JGI IMG/M metagenome (GOLD analysis project Ga0163111, IMG submission 109645) | Marine microbial communities from the Costa Rica Dome - CRUD Field 142mm St18 metaG | ecosystem: Environmental > Aquatic > Marine > Oceanic > Photic zone | place: Costa Rica: the Eastern...
GAAGACTGTGAACCACCCAGTGTGTTGCTGTTATCGAAACCAGTAACAACAACGTCGCCACCTCTTAGTTTCAGGAATTCAACTTCCGAGATCGAAACCGTACCCGTGAAGGTGATGTTACCAGTTCTGTTCTCGATCTTAGCGAATGTACCAACCTTGAAGTCACCTAGTTCGTCAGTACCAGAGACATATGTTCTACCATAGTTTTCAGATACTTGTTCGTTGGAGTCGATCTTAACACCACCGTTCTCAGGTAGAGCATTGTAGTCAGTACCAGAACCAACGAATTCCCACGTGTGAGAAGAAGAGTTACAAATAGATGGTCTGTGTAGAGCAATTAACTTGGTAGAAAGTGTGCTGTTGGCAACGATATTACCTGTAGTCTTGTTCCTGAAGCTAGCGGCACCACCACCAGAACCATCAGTGATGGTAATTCTTGCTCTGTATGGAGGACCCTCTCTTAGGAGTTCTACCTTATCGATGAAGTATTCATCTTCTAGATCGGTAGATTCGTGATCATCAATTCTAACAATGTAGTGCTCCAAAGGAACTCTACCGATGTTATCAATGGTAAGTTCGGTGTTACCAGTTACACTTTCAGAAACAACGTCAATGAAGGCACGGTTGTAACCAGAAGAAGTTCTGAAACCAGCGTCAAATTCGTATGGTTCTCTTCTAACACCTGTCGCTCTTAGAGCAAACTGACCGAAGTTAGAAGCGGAGTTGGTAACAGAAGCGTAACCACCAGATTCACAAAGGATACCATCAACAGTAAAGATACAGAAGACCGAAACCAACTGGGTGTAACCATCTTCGATAACCTTATAACCAATACCATTCTGCTCGGAAACAATCGTGAATGCCGAGGCAACCATGGACTTACCCTGGTTGGGGAAGGTTGCTCTGCCGTCAGTTAGACCAGCGAAAGGACAGTTTGGACTCTTGACTTTAGAACCGTCAATCAGAGCACCACTACCACCAATCTTGGAGATGATAGAAGAGTTCTGGGTGTATGGAGATGCCGAGATGATAGGTAGATCATCGTAGACAGCACGGATAGTAACAGTGTTGTTTAGAGCATCACGTAGAATGTTGTCTGGATACGAGATAACATCATCACCAGCATATAGTGTGCCAGTAGTTCTAGTCGTGGTTCCAGGTTGAATTGCTGAACTACTGAGAGGATCTGAGGCATACTCAAGGATACCATCTACAATTCCGAATGAAGTTGAGATAGTGGATTCTACGTTGGCACAGATAGCATTACCACCAGCAGGATAAGCAGAAACTGGGTTGGTTCCTACAGTCCTCCTAAAGGTGTGTGACGACTGTGGTAGATGCTTGACAGCACCTGTGGTAGCACTTACAAACGTGTGAGCAGACTGTGGTAGGTGCTGAATAGCACTTGAGGTTGCTCTAATGAATGTGTGGGTAGATTGTGGAAGATGCTTGACAGCGTTAGCAGTAGCACCTTCAAAGTAATGTGTGGATTGTGGTTCGTGCTTGATCGCTTGAGCGGTAGCACTTACGAATGTGTGTTGTGTAGTGTTAGAAGATGTTCCAACATCAATGGTGAACGTACCGTCTTGACGCTCAATGCCATTAGTAGAAGCACTTACGAACGTATGGCTGCCAGTGTAAGAAGAAGATCCAACGTTAATTTGGAAGGTGTTTGTAGTTACACCATTGATCTCCATCCAACGACCAGATGGATAATCGTAGTTAGCACGTGGGTAAGACTTCTGTACTGTGTTGCCATCTAGATCACAAGTATAAACTAGGGATCCGTCAGCAATCTTAACGTAGTCGCCGTTAGAGAAACCGTGGTTGGCAACAGTGAAGGTGATGATGCCAGTGGAAGCATCATAAGGAGCATCAGTTGCTGTATGCTGAGTAGAACCAACAGCAATGATAGGAAGTGATGTGCCACTTGCTGGATCAGTTGCTCTAGGATATGTGTGGGTCGATTGGTCGCTATCTTGAGCACAGGTAAATGTTAGTGAGTTGTCAGCGATAACAACGCCACGTCCTACGCCAAGACCATGCTGTCCTACCGTAAGAGTTAGGTAACCTGTTACAGGACTGTACGTAGCAGCAGATGGTTGGAAATACTTGTTAGGACCAGAGATACCAGCATTGATGGTAATCGTATTTGCTGTAACAGCAGTGATAGGAACAGATCTACCAGAGTATGGGTCAATACCAGGACGTGGATAAGTCTTCGTGTCAGTACGATTATCCATGTCACAAGTGAATGACAAGGAGTTGTCAGCAATGACGACACCAGTGCCGACTGCCAGACTGTGTGTACCAATTGTTAGTTCTAGTTCTCCAGTAGCAGGATCGTAATCGGCACCTGTTGGAGTGAACTGTACATCGGAACCAGCAGTACCAACATTGATGGTGAAAGTTCCGTCTTGTCTCGAAAGACCATTAGGTGTGAAACTTACAAAACTATGAGCAGAGGTATCTCTAGGAATTGGTAGACCTTCGATACGATACTGGTTGGCATCAATAACAGTGATGTCAAACCATCTACCACTGCCGTAGTCATAACTACGTGGGTATGTGTGGTTAGAAGCATTGCTGTCTAGATCACAGGTAAAGGTGATAGCATTGTCATCTACCTTGATGTAGTCACCTGTAGAGAATCCATGACTGTTCTGGGTGAATACAATTGTTCCTGCTGTTGGTGAGTAAACAGCATTAGATGGAGTGTGAGTTGTAACACCTACGCTAGTGATAGCAATAGACTTACCAGCGAATGGATCAACACCAGGACGGGGATAAGTCTTCTCCGTGGCGTTGTTGTCCATGTCACATGTGAATGTGAAGCTGTTGTCTTCTAGGACAACACTACGACCAACACCAAGACCATGCTGTCCTACGGTGACAACCATGTCACCAGTAGCAGGATCGTAATCAACAGCGGATGGTTGGAAGTTTTGATTAGCTTTGGAAGCGCCTACGTTGACTGTAATCGAGGTCGGTGTGGACCCCGTAATCTTCATAGACTTACCAGCGAATGGGTCGATTCCTGGACGTGGATACGTCTTCTGGGAATCATCTCCATCCATAGCACACGTGAAGGTGAAACTATTGTCATCCAGGACAATACCTTCTCCTAGAGATAGCGAGTGAGTGCCAATCTCCATGGTAAAGTTACCATTGGAAGGATCGTAAGTAGCAGCAGTTGGAGTAAATGTTTGATCAGGACCAGAAGCACCTACGTTAACTGTAATAGTATTAGTGGTTACTGAACTGATTGGTAGTAGACCTGAAGCAGCAGTCTGATCAGTGTCTGGTAGGTAATGCTCAGTCTTATTACCATCCATGCCACAAGTGAACACGAACGATTCAATGTTTAGACGAATAGATTCGTTTGTGGTTACTCCATGAGCACCAGCGAATGTCATTACAAATTCGCCGTTAGCGGGATTGTAAGTAGCGTCAGTAGGTGTTAGTTGTGCTGTAGGAGTTCCGTTAGCATCAACTAGGATGGTGTTATCAGTGAACTGAGGGATTACAGTGAAAGCATTTGTAACCGCTGATCCAGATGCTGTCTCCCAGTTTCTCATTGCCTGGATAGACAGGTCTCTAACTTTCTGGAAAGCAAATCTAGTAGCACCTAGTTCACTAGCAGGGATTCCAGTTAGGGTGGTTCCTGTGTAGTAGAGTTCAGCAGCATTTACAGCACCAGTGTTACCACCAAGTACCAAGTCTCTCAAAACACCACTGAGAACTTTATTGATATCTCTACGGCACTTACGCTCGTCAATGTTGTTGAGACCAAGAGAAGGATAAGATTGCTTGGTATTCAGATATGCTTCATCAGCAATTAGATCTCTGTTTCTAGCAATCAGATAAGCAGCATCTAGATATGTACCAGAAGCATTGTTGGCAAGAACATCAACAAACAGATACGACAGTGTGTTGATAGCGTTTGCTACGTTAGCACAAGCAGGAGATCCTACAGTATCATCAATAATGGTTGGATCAATATAAGCATCTAGGGTGGTGTATACAGGATTGTAAACAGGACCAGTTAGTCCATTACCAGTACGCCACTTTCTCATGGCGAAGATTGCTAGTTCTCTAGCATACTCAATAGCACGGACAGTTTGAATGATTTCATAATCTACATATTCAATCTGACCAGCATCAACATACTTGAGAGCACCTTCAATAATATTGTAGTTGCTACCATACTCCAAGTCACGAATCAAAGCATTCAAGAAGTGCTTGACATCTCTACGGCACTTCTCGTCACTGACAGGAATACTGAAACTTGGATATTCTTTCTGGGTAACAACTCCATTGATAGTACATTGTACTAGGATACCTTCAATCTTAGCGGTATCATCTTCTAGTAGACCATGTGGGTTGTCAACGGTAACCGTAGCTTCTCCAGTTACATCGTGGTCATAAGAGAAGTCAGTAACGTTTAGAGTAGTTCCGCCAACAGTTACTGTACCACCACTTACATAGGTGTGAGCATATGGATTGGTTCCAAGATAGATCTTGAAGTTTAGAGTCGTTACATCATATACAGAGTAATATTCTTTCTTGAATTGATCATTAACTCTACCTACAACTTCTTCAGCAATGAAGTCTAGGTTGTTTCTAATTTGTAGGCAAGCATCCTGGAATCTTCTTTCTACAGGTTGAGATTCGGGGAACTTGTTTGGTGAGTTGAGTAGTGATAGTGTTACTGCTTTAGAAACACTCTTAACACTGATAACAGCACCTTCCTGTTCTGGGTTCCAATCTGAAATGTTATTCAGACCTAGAGCTGGATCAATTTTCTTAGGAATAACAAATCGTCTTGCTCTACCATCAGCGTCTTCAATTACCTTGTAAATTCTTTGTACGCCATTGAGGAAACTGAGGTTTGGTGTGACCGTAGGCATACCAGTGATCTCAATCTCTTCGCCCTCTTTGAAGTCGTGGACGTTACTAGCACCTTCTAGTAGGTTGGTGTAGAAGACAACACCACCTAAATCTTCGCCAGTACCATAGATGTTGCTATTGAAACCACCAGTGGTAATGCTTGGATCTCCTTGTAGGGAGAAGTCAATTCTTACGACAGGTACTTCTTCTACTGGTTGAACTGCTTTGTCACGACCTTCAAATACAACTTCACCTTCTGCTCTAGTTGATGTTACGTTGTTAGCATTGAACTCGTAAGCATCTCTTACATACGTATAGAATACTTGTCCACCATCGTCGGTAGTTGCTGTAGAGTCAGTGTGAGTAGGACCGACAGTACCAGATGTACCAGCAGTGGTTACCTCATAAACTGAGTCGATGTTCCAGACTAGATCACCTAGTTGGTATACGACGCCACCATCCCATCTCTGTGTGCCAGCACCACCATACTTGAAAGCTTCTGAAGATTGGAATGTACCAGAGATACCAACAACGTCAGCAATATTACCTGTAACGAAAGCATTAGCATCGTTAACATCAGTAATATCGAATTCTACGCTGTTAATTCTAGCAACAACACCAGTAGTAGCACCTCTAGCAATCGTGCCACCAACTAGATCGTTAGCGCCAGTGTTGAAAGTAAACGAAGCTTTAAATTTCTGTGGACCAAAGAACTGGTGACCAATTGGGAAACTAGTTCCAAAATCTCCATTGGCACTAGCATCATATGTAATTCTTTGCTTGTCGTCAAAGACCATAGCAAAGTCCCAAGTACCAACAGAGGCACCTGAGGAGTTAACTTTATCTTGATACGTTACACCAATAACATAGTTCTTATCACCGAACTTGAAGATGTGCTTACCAGGATTGTTAGGTCTGATAATAACCAGACGGAGGTTGTCACCAACAATAGAAGCGTCTGGTGGAATTGAGATTGGGTTATCTTCTAGGTATTCACCACCAGCGATGATAACCGATTCTTTTACGCCAGGTGTTGCCCATGCCAACTGACATGCTTTCTTGATCGTTCTAACTGGGTTAACTGGGGAACGACCATCGTTATCGTCATCACCAATTTGTTCTGAAACGTAGATACGACCACCAACGTCATTCGTTGCTAGGTTGAGGACGTATTCTGTGGTAGCAATTTTATCTGATCTATCACCAAGTAGAGGAGTAATAGAACGGGGGAAGATGCCAGAGTTTCCACCCTCACCATAGAACTTATCATTGGGAGCATCTACTCTAAAACCAATGTGCTTGAAGATAACGTCGCCGTTGAGAGCGTTTCCGTCTTCATGTGTTGGGGGGAGAACATCACAAGTACCAGTATTCAGTGCCTGGTAAACATTTTTGTTGGAATAGAAATACGAGTTGATCTGTACGGGTTCTGCCGTATCTGGGAAAGGTACACCTACACCATTCAGGAATACTTTGAGGTGGGGAGCACGCACCTTGATATCTGGGGTAACCAGATTATCAATATCAAGGTTGAGAATATTTGCTGTATCAGAAATGATAGACGTAGACGTTCTGATAGCACCATTGATGTCAAGTTCAAAATCAATAGTATCGAGAAATGCTTCAGCAGAAGCACCAAAACCATTACCACCAGTGATAGTTACAGTTGGGGCAATTTCATAACCATCACCAGGATTATCAATCAGGATGGAAATGATTCTACCAAAACTATCAGTATCAGCGGTAGCAACTGGTACGATACCTCCAGGTAGAGTTGGAGCAGAGAAATTAATGGTAGGGGTATCAGTGTAACCTGTACCTGGAGATAGAACATCGATACGTTCTACTCGTCTTCCAGTTCTGTTGATACCAACACGTGGAAGATTTGTGCCAGAGTCAATAACTGCTTGAACGATCTCACGTTCATTCGATCCAGCACCCGCTCGGAGGCGTACCGAATTAGAACCGACGATGGTGGAATCTACGCCTCTAATCTGTTCTCTGTCAGAATTAAACTGAAAACTCATGTTACTACCCAGTCTACCGTATGGTTTTATTCTCTTATCTATTTAGCATCATGTCCAGTCGATGCTGACTACTTCTACGTATCCTACCCACTTAATAGTTTGTCCTGGAGTACCACCTTGTTTGGCAACCGAGTAACTAAATCTGTTCAATGCACCTGTATCAAAAAGTTCTGTGGTCCATGTTTCTCCAGATGGAACACTGTCTTTAACGATAGTAATTAGATTAGAAAGTTCTGTTGGAGCTCCAGTATCATCTACGATAAGTACAGATTCAATTTTCTGTGACAGGTGACCTGTTCCCAGATTATTGACACCAATGATATGTGCTGTAACAAAGTTGACGCTAGTTGTTGGAATTGGAATCTGAGCGCCAGCGCCATCCAATGCCAGAACATCGGTGGTGTTTCCTCTAAGAACATACTTAGAAGAATAAGCATCATCGAAATTTGTGTTTTTAATTTCTACAGAGTTAACGTTAACAAGGTCTTTTGTTTCGTTAACTATAGTAAGATTCTCTACAGAAAATCCCCCTACCGAATCCAGGGGTGTTAAATTGGATGCCATTTATTGTTTACCTCTTGGTGATGGTTTTTACAAAGGTGATTTCTACATTATCATTCAGTCCCAAATTAGAGTCCAAAGTAACTGTAATTCTAGAGTTATTTAAACCATCAATGTCAAAGGTTGCTGAAATAATATCAACACCTGTTTTAATATTATTAATTTCGGTGTAGTAGAGATCAGTACCATCATCGATTACATTGTATTCAATAATCTCCTTATCACCAGTAGTAGTGTTGACAGCGGTAACTAGAACTTTACCAGAAGACTCGGTAGATAGATTATACAGAGTGGCATTACCAGCAGCACCTGATTGTCTAGTGAGAGAAAGTCTTGAAGTATTCAATCTGAAGTGATTGAGATCTAGGTTAGTAAGTTCGTCATCCAGTAGAGTGATATTGTCTGGAGTACCTGTGGTGAATCCTAGGTTAAAGATAACATCACCAGTATTTGTTAGTCTAAACAGATGATCGTTGTTGAGACCAGAAGAAAGACCAATATCAAGTTTATCTCTTGTGGAGTAGATGAAAGTAGTATCAGCAGCAGTGTGATCAACATTCAACGATAGACTAGAGATTCCTAGAGTCTCAGCATCGATATTCATTACCTCGCTTACAGACTCGAAGGTATCGATGGTGTCTAGTGTCAACGCTGTTCCAGACAACCTCATGGTGTTACTGCCACCATTGAAGAAGTAAAGAATATCTTCGTCAGCGTTGGGAGCAGTCTCAGGCATAATCTTGGTATCCTGGTCAATATCCTTGACGCCACCAAGACCGCCCCACTGAGCGCCGTTGTATCCTTCAAACTGACTGTCGTCAGTGTTATATCTAACAGAACCCTGGATAGGATTACCTTTAGAGTTGTTGTCTCCTACAGGAAGAACAAGAGAAGATTGACAATCAATCTGTACCTTCTGACTTCCATTAGGACTGATAACAATATCGTTAGTGATCGAGGAGAAAGTATTTCCAGAGAACTTCAGTTCACCGTTAACCGAAAGAGCAGTGAATCCCAGAGGATCAATCTTAACTTCGGAGATCTCTTCAAAAGTTAGTGGAGAAACAGCAGAGATATACCAAGTTAGAGTTACATCTCCGTTAGTAGCATCGCCACTGGTATGAATTGGTTCACTACCAGAGACTGCTAGCAAGTTGATACCACCAGAATTAGCAACCGCTGTTACCTCGTAAATATTATTCTGATACTTGAGGTAATCTCCCAACTGAACTGGTGCTTGAGCAGCCCAATCAGTATATGTTGGAGCAGCAATGTTTGGAGATCTTACCTTCTTGACATTGACAAACTCTAGGTAAGTTGGAGAAACTTTGAGTGTGTTTACATTATCATTGATAAACCACAGAGTATTATCGTTTGCCCCGACAGTTTCTTCGGCAAGAATTGTTGTATTACCATCTAGGTCTCTAACGCCACCAAGAGAAGACCATTGAGCATTAGTAGAACTATAACCTTCGTAGGAGTTAGTTTCGGTATTGAATCTAATAGCACCATCTTGAGCGATTGGAGTATTAGGACGTTGACCTGTAGTACCAGTAGGAATAACCAAAGCGGTACTGGTTTCCACCTTAGCAACTCTGTTCAAAGCAGGAACAAGAGTGATGTCGTTAGTTCCTGTAGTGGTAATTTCGTTATCAGCAATAGTAAGAATATTGTTGATATTCAAACCAGAGTTTGCTCTAACATTACCCTGTGTAACCAAGTTACCATCAGTGTTGCCAATAGTAAGTTTGCTATCTCCAACCGTTACATTACCTTCAATGGTAAGAGCAGGAGAATCTAATACTAAAGTGCTAGCAGATTCAATTTCAGGAGCAATAACTTTCTGCTGTACATTAATAGTTTTTGTTGAGATTAAAGTGTCTACAGTAAGATCATCAACAGTTCCAGTCTCGATGTCAATATCTTGAGCAACTACTCTGCCGTTTAGTACGTCCAATGTAATTACATCTTGATCAGAAACATTGATAAGAGTAACTACCAATCCACTACCAAAAGAATTTGGGTTGTTTGGATCAATAGTTAGTGTAGCACTACCACCCATTCCAGCATGACTGGATGTACTATCCGATCCACCAGAAGTACAGAAGTAATAGAGTGTACTAGGGGTGTTTGCTGTGACCTTAATTCTAAGACCTTCGCCAACGTTTACTACACCATCGGTGTAAGGAACACCAGCAAATGTTAGTGTTGCTGCTCCACTACCAGTTGGGTTGTCGGATAGAGTTAGTGTTGTAGCACTATCAACTGACTCGACGGTAGTATCTAGAGATAGAGTACCATCACCACTAGCAGTGATTGCCATTCCAGGGAAAATACCACTAGTGGAAGCAACCGTAATTTGAGTCTGTGAAGCAGTAAGAGTTGTAGCAACATTTTCTACTACATTATATGTTCCACCATCATAAGCACTTAGAGCGAAGTTATGACTACCGTTCGATGAATCTTCAGTATTGAATAGGTATGTGCTGCCAACATAAAGAGTTAGGTTTGGATGAATTGTTCCATCAATATAAAACTTACTTTTATCTGCTACTGTGTCAACTTCGATTGTAGTAGCACTTCCTTGTTTGTTAATATCAACACCACTACTAGCACCAAGAGACTCTACTAGAATCTTAGTAATATCACCACCGACTTCAGTTACTTCGATGACCTCTCCAGTAACAGCAGAAAGACCATCATCATATTCCATGGTATCACCAACAGAAATAAATCCTGCTGCTGGTCTATCACTGACTACAAAGACAATCTCTTGGAAGTCTTGAACAGTTACTACACGTGTAATTGGTTGTACTAGATTTGTACCGTCTACAGTTAGGTTGTCTAATCTAGAGTAACCGTTACCACCATTATCTACCTGGACAAGTTCTACAGCACCAACAGAACCAACAGTATATTCAAAACTAGTAGATGGAGTGCTCCATGGTGGAATGAATGTTAGAGTTACAGCTCCAGCATCGTCAGCATCAGTGCTAAGTGTGATGGTGTTAGTTTGATCATCGATAGACTGTACTGTTGTTCCCGTTGGGATTGATCCAGCACCTGTTGCTGTGACAAAGAAACCTACACCGATACCAGCGAGACTTGAAACTACGATCTCATTGTCACTACCATCGGAAGTAAATGTCAACGATGCTGATCCAGCAGTAGTTGGTGCTTGATCGATAGTAATTGTATTACCAGAAACGTTAGTTACAACGGTTCCTTCTGCTACTTGACCAGTCTCCAAAATAGAAGATGATACTACCTGACCAACAGCAATGCCTTGGGAAGTAGAAACGCTGAAAGAAGTTCCTGCTCCCAGAGTAACTGCTAAATCAGAAACCGTTCCGTTAGTAGTACCAGTTACTCCAGTAACATTAGTACCAAGTCCTAATACATCTCCTACTTGATACCCACTTCCTTTTACATCAAAAGTAATACTGTTTACTTGTCCAGGATTTGTAGTAATCGTGTATTGGAATCCACTACCGCCACCACCACCGAGATCTGAGTCAGCAGCAGACAGAACATCATCCTTTAGATATCCACTACCTTGATCATTAACTGTGACTGAGGATACAACACCAGTGAAAGCAATTGCTGATAGGGTATAGAGGAATCCAGAACCACCAGACAAACTAGACTGGACATCACCATTGTTGACAATCAGTGTATCACCGACTTCGTAATCTGAACCAGCATCGGTAATAGTTACAGCAGTAACAGCACCACTAGCAATCTCAATGGTAGCTTGCATGCCTTTACCACCGTTGCCAGGAGTTCCTGCTTGTACAGAAATGGTGTTACCCATTCCAGAGTGAACCTGACAGACATAAGTGATAGTTTCTGTAGCGGCACCAGGACCGACAGTGAGATACAAAGCAGCGCCAGCATTTCCTTGAGCGCCTACTTCAATAATAGTATAGTGCTCGTTACCTAGTTGAAGTCCACCAGCATCTGCTAGAGCAAATGGGTGACCAGAAAGAGTAGAACTGCTTAGATCAAATTTATATGTGTTGCCCTTCTCAAAGGTAAGGGTAGGATTATTCAGACTGTTAATCTGGAAAATATTGTTTGGTGGAGGAGTACCAGGATTAGATACAACAGTGACAGTATATGTCGATGCTGGTTCGTTAATCAGATTTACATCACTGTAGACACCATCGGTGTAACTAGTACCAGCAGAAGTGATGTTACCTGAGAATACAGTATCACCAGATACGATGATATCTGCTATAGCACTAGATCCGTTACCGCCTGTTAGTGGGACATCGTTATAAATTCCAGGGGTATATGCTGAACCCTCAGTAGTGATATCACCATTGATACCATCAATTTCTACTGTAGCTTCTGCTCCAGTGCCATTACCACCAGTGAGTAGAACATTGGAATAGGTGCCACCATTATATCCATTACCATTATTAGTAATGGTTCCGACAAATTCGGTTACTTCGATATCAAATGTAGCGCCCTCACCTGTACCACCTAGAACAGCAATATCTTCATAACTTCCTGGATCATAGTTTGCTCCAGGGTTAGTTACTTCAATATCACTAGATGAGATAACACGCTTCTGAACAATTAGATTCTTATAGTTAACTTGACCAGCAGTTGTAATATCAAAGAGATTCTTTCCAGCAGATACAAAACCAATACTACCAGTTGACGGTCTGAAAATACCTAGAGATCCTTCGTTGATGAACGATAGAGACGGCACACCTCGGGTGCCATCCCCCAACTTCAGATTACCTGTGGACAGGTCACTACCACCTTGAGAGATCGAGAACAAGTTTGCTCCAATCTCGTTGATCTTTTGCCTTTGAGACTCAAAGGTGTCTGTTCTACTAACGTTAATTGCTGGCATTTCTTACGATCTCTCTAAGAAGTAGTTTGATTTCAGATAGTTCTTCCTTCAAAGTATTTATGTCTTCTAGCGCATTGTTAAATGTACGAGAAAAGTTTCTAGGAGCGGGTTTGTCAGTATTGACAATCGCTCCTGTATGGACATCACGATAAAGATTTTCGTGACCCTCAACTTTTAGGTATCTCATCAGTATGAAGCTACAGCTCTTAGATCTTGAATCTTGGGCACGTATGAAGGATCATCAGTTTTCATGATAATCTTGATAGCGAAAGATGTAAACTCAGGTAGATTAGAAGCACTGAATGTCAGTTCTTGATAATCTGTTTGCTTCTCAAACTGTCCTGAAATGGAGTTTGCTGGAGTAGCAAGATTGTTTACATCTGGGTTACCATCTACATTGAATGGAACCCAATTAATATCATCGAAGTTAGCAGAACTAGAAGACTCTCTAAGTTTATAGTAAATCTTAACGTTCTCGATGTCTGTAAGATTCATTGTAGATCTTACGTCGATGGCAGAACCAGCATTGTCAATGAATACTTCCTTAGTTACATACTTAGCAACCGAAGAACTATTTACAGCATCTGTTTCTGGAACATAGTCAACACCAGTCGTGTATTCGATGGTATTGATCTCGATGAATTTTGGATCGTCATCACCAGTAGATTGAACTACATCACCAATCCTGAAAATGTCAGGTTGCTGTTGAGCATCATCTTGATTTCTGGTGTATGCTGCTCCGTCTGCTGTCTTAGCAGTGTAATTATTATTAATGGGTTGATAAGAGTTTTCCACAATCAGAATCTTATCTTCGGCATCCCATAGGATGACCTTACCATTAATCTTATTAGCGTAACTTACACCAGCATCTGTTGGCGAATAAGCAATAACATTAGAACCAACACTGAAGTTGAAATCAATTTCAGAAATAGTGGTAATAGTAATACCAACGTTAGAGATTGGGATGCCATCTGTACCAATTAGAGTTAGAGACTCACCCTGTTGGAATGGAGTGATAGTTCTCAGTCTAATGGTAGCGTTGTTGTTGGTGTAAGCAGTAATGAAACCTTCTGCTTTAGAAGTTTGACCAACCAATGAAAGGTTCTGATCAATCTGTCCAGCGTTGGTTCCTGTTACAGCAAGAGCGAGTGTGTACAGAGGTTGGAATCTAACAATCTGATCTCTCTTACCATATCTATCTTCATAACCAGTAGCATTTTCAATTCTATTGCTAGCAGTCTTGACAGTAGCAGTACGTAGATCAATAACAGGTGATAGAACGGAAGTTTCTGAAGACAACTTAAACTTATACTTCAATGAATGGGGTAGACCATTCATGGTCTGGTTGATTCTGGAAGCAATAACTTTTTGGTTAGTGAAGAAGTGCTCTTCACCAAGGAAAGTCTTCTCGTAATCAACGTAACTATATGAGGTATAGTTCTTAGTATTGGAATCAACAGGTACTACATCAGTAGTAGCAACAAACGATTCAATCTTAGTGCCATCTAGTTGTAGGTATGGAACCTGAGCATACAGACGCTCAAACTTTCTGTTGTAAGAAGCAAGAACCGAGTTACCACCACCAATGATGCTAGAACCAGCACCGTTTGGACTTGTGATGTTGTAAGTATCAATACCAGAGTTGGAAACTTTGTATAGTCTTTGATTCAAAGTAACACCAGAAATACCACCGACATCTTTTGCTTCTTGGAAGAATACATAAGAGTTTCCAACATCTTCAAAACCATTGTCTCTGTGATAGACCTTGACAATCGAGTTGTTGTTCTTGAATAGTGTTGAGGTAGCATTAGTAGCAGATCTTACACTAGTCTCAAAAGGAGATACCAGTAGTTTTTCGTAACCTAGGTTCTCGTTAGTAACTTCAATCTCACCACCTACAGTTTCAAACTCAGCACGATACATGATGAATTTGATGTCTTCAAATAGATCCTCGGTCCAGTCATCAGTGTTCTGAGACTTGTACACAGAACCTAGAGAAGGTTGTGTGGTTACAATGTTACTGGTAGAAATTTCTTCCTGACCCAATACTGATGCCCATAGTTCATATTCGATAGAATCGGTTTCGATGGTTAGAGCATACTCAGTATTGTTTTGGAGATATACAGGATGCTTGAAGTCGAATCTAGTTGGAGTGGTAGATTCTGTTACACCATCATAATCAACAGCAACACCCATTCTTACAGCAGGCGTATCGATTTCGATTACAGATTCGATAACAGCACCAGCAGCACCAAGACCTACACCCTTAACAACAACTGATGGTGGTTCGGTGTAACCCCTTCCAGTAAGCGAAACCTCACAGTTGTATACCTTGCCATCGGAGACAGAGATAGAACCTGTTGCTGAGGATCCACCAGGCAACTGAGGACTTTCTATGACAATGGAAGCAGTCTCGTAGTTGTCACCAACAGAACTAACCTTCAGGTCAGTAACTTTACCAGAATCCTTAGCGATAAAGACGCCTAGGGTTGTGTTGTTTCTAGCGTTGTATGCTGTGATAGAAGGAATCGTCAACGACTCGTTTGCTACAAACTTAGTTCCATTGTGGTTGCTAAGAACAAGAGTATAAACTTGCTCTTTGTTCATCTGGAATGAACTGCTGGTGTCATCACCAACTCTTACCAGATTAGAGTCAAATACCTTAGCAATAGGACCAGAGGCATTGGATGTCTTACCTGTTACGAACTCATCGAGAGCAACAGTAACAGTTTCAGCTTCTCCTGTGACATATACTCTTAGATATGTTTCTGGAGTCAGTGATACTTGTGTACCAGGAATGATGTTCTTGCCTGGTTTGCCAGCAGCAACGTCAGTTAGATATGCTCTAATTGGAATAGTCTCACTCTTCTTATTAAAGAAGAGATCAACACCAGTGGTCATCAAACCACCGTCAAAGTTCTCAATCTTAAATGTCTGAGCAAGTGGATTGGGTTTGACTGGGTTATCAGTGTTGCTGTCAACCAACTGTACACCTTCATTTGCTTTGAAGAAGGAAGTAGCAGTAGATGTGATGCTAGGTGGATTGGAAGGAGTAGTACCAGAAGCATAGAACTTAACTTCAGCATAGGTATCAACTTCATTCTTGTCAGCATCATCAGAAGCAGATGTAAATCTAATGGTCTTTGTACCAGTAGAAAGTCTGATCTCTTCTCCAGTCTGATCGTAATCAACAGTATCTACGTTGCCAGTCCATCTAGTATTAGATACTGGAGGTAGACCAGCAGGAACTAGAATGATGCCAGACAGGTTACCATTGGAATCAGTAACTAGAGGAGCACCGAAGGTAGACAGAGAGTTACCTGCCTTACCACTGAAGCGACTATCAGGAACAACATAACGTCCAATGTTACGTCCTTCCATGAAGACATAAACAGCAGTATCAGGCTTCAGTCTGTTCATTACAAACTTGATGGGGATCGATCTAGCAAAGAACTGTAGAGAAGTAGCAACTTTCTTGTCGCCAACGGTCTTGGTGGAAACACCTTTACCTACTTCATTGTTCTGTGGACTTACATTAGAAGAACTAGCAATAGAAGCAGATTCAACTGTGGATTCAATGTCCTCACTGTTAATGTTAGCAAGAGATTCGATGGGTAGGATACCAGCATCAGTACCACACCAGTTAACGATGAATGAGTTGTAGATGCTAGAGTAAGCATCTGCCACAATATCCTTCGCTAGGAAGATGGAGTTCAGTTTCGTATTGGAATCAACAACCAAAGGAGCAATGCCTTGATCATACCAGGAATCTTGCTGAGGTTCAATTACACCTTCGCCAACATACTGGATGACAACAAATGGGTTGGGGTTGATGGTCTTAGTAGCGTTCTTATTGCTCAGTAGTTCTACATTGCTGAAAGGCAGTGTAACAACACCATCATTAATTACATATCCATCGACTGCTCTCTGGTCATCTCTAGTATTGATCTCTTTTAGAACAAAACTATCTTCTTTAGACTGTGCTCTTAGAACAGACTGCTGAGTGTCAATAGCACATCTATAGTCCTCGGACTTGAGGTTACCAGTTCTGTGTGCTTCAAAGTTATCTACAAGGAAACCAGACTTGAATCTATCAAGACCAATTTCGTCCTTGACTTGCATGTTTAGTGCTTGCTGCTCAAGGATGCTTAGAGTGGTGTAATACTCAAGACGCTCGATACGCTTCTCCAACTTACCGATGTCCTTCATGGTATAACGCTTGTTATCCACAGGAACGATTCTTACATCTTTGCTGCTATTAGTATAAGCAGGGATGTGGAGATAGCAAAGAGAAACAGCATCATCTACTGGTTCTGGTTTGGATGGGTTTAGCGAAGCATTACCTTCCTTGATAATGAAGTCGCCTTTCTTCGTGAGGAATAGACCATCAATACGATCCAGGTACTGCTTCTCACTGAAGGAGACAGTGTAAGGTAGATTGAAGTCAGGAGCAGGAGTTCCTGTTGGGATACCACCAGTTCCTAGGAAAGTGATGTAGTCAGTGCTGTCAAATCTCTCGACAATAGACTGATCTTGGAAACCAGTAATGGTAGTATTACCGTCAACCTTAGGTCTGAAGTCGATAGAGTCTCTAAGAGAGATGACACCATTAACAGTAGAGTTGAATAGAGGAATCTCATCAGGTAGGACACCTGCTTCATGAAGATACGAGTCAACAGTACAGAAGTCACCCTGAGAATGCTCGAAGAAGTCAAACGCTGCTACTAGTTGACCAGTAGGAGCATCAAAACCAGGCTTCAATACAATTCTAGAGACATCATAGTATGTGTCTCTCTGTCCATTGTCAAACTTAAACTTGTAGGTTACATCAGTACCACTAACTAGATTACCAGCAGTATCAACTACAGGTGGGTTGGTGGTTGTACCTTCATAGACATACTTCAGTTTGAATACGTCAGAATAGGAGAAGGTTTCGATGACATCAGAATCATAATCCTGACCTCTTAGAGGAATTACACGGTCACCAGAAGAGATGATGATAATACGCTTGTTCCTGATAGCACTCTTGAGTCTAGGACGTGCCTTGTCGATCTCAACTGTAGCAGTCAGTTTTAGTTTTGGATAGTTACCATCTAGAATGTTACCGAAGTAATCTGATGGGAGATCCTTGATTCTTAGAGCACCAGCAGTTACGCTACTAGCAGTGATCACTGAATCGGTTACTTCAATATATCTTGGATCGATGAATACAACGTCACCGTTTTCCACAACAGAGGAAGATCCTTTGCTTAGAACAGTAACAATGAACTGCTCTTCACTGAAACTAACAAACTTCTGTGTACCAACAGGGAGTTGAGCAGTAAAGGTTAGGTTGCCACCACTAGCAGATAGATCCGTAACAAAATCCTTTCTTACATGATACTTAAACTTGGTATCAGAAGAATCGTTAACTAGAGATGCTACTTGCTTGCTACCAGTTGGGAATACCAGAGTAGCAGCACTATTAGATAGTCTAGGACGTAATCTTACAATAGTGGCATTATTAATGTCAGCAGGTAGAGCATAGTCTAGATAGATTCTAGATTTCTGTGTGTCCTGTGGTAGTGTGACATACTGTACAATGTTCTTAATAACGTTATTGTTGGCGTCAGTAAACTGGATGATGTCACCTTGAATCAGGTCACCAGTTAGATCAGCACCAAAACCATTACATTCGATAAACTTAAATCCATTATTACCGAAGAAGGTAAAGTCACTGATTTGCTTGTAGGTAGCATAAGAAGTTGACGAGAAGTCAACGTCAGCAGTGAACGTGTAGTTATTGAATGTAGACGATAGTGACTTCACATTCTGAGGAGTGAAAGTCAGTACAGTGTCCTTGAATAGAACAGGAACAACAGTTGCCTTGTCGCCATTAGCTTCATCACCAGTAAATCCAATTGTTGGTGGGGTAGCATAAGTCTGTTGTAGAGCACTTCTGTCTTCTACACTGACTACAACTACAGAACCACCATACAAGACGATACCAACTTTAGATTGATCGAAGGTTGTACCATTGATCACCATCTGTGAAGACGATGTGTAATTAGTACCTCTCTTTGTCACAATAAAGTGTGAGATGGTATTCTCTTTAGCAATCTTGATGGCGTTGTTCTCTTCATCAATGATTGTCTCACCAGGAATGAATTGACCTGACAATGTGGTTACAAACAACGTAGAGATGCCACTGAATTGACCCTCAGTGTCATTTTCAATTACACCGTATGCCTTACTTTCCTTACCGTAGATGTACTTACCATTCTTGAAAGTCTGGGCAATGATTTCTTTCTCTAGTTTTAGTCTAGTGAAGAAGACGGGATTGAAGTATGAGAAACCAAACGTAGCATTGTATGGAGTATTAGATCCTGTTCTACCTCTAGAGAGGATGATGTCAGAATCGGGATTGAATCCGTTGCCTCTATTGATTAGTCTGAAGTTCTTTGGTTTTGATACACCAACGATAGGAGTAAACGATGGGTTGTAGTCAACAACTAGACCATAAGGACTAGAAGAAGTCTCCATCTGTGTTTGAGAAGTGTAGATATACCTTCTGTAGTCTGTCTCATCATTATCAAACTCCTTCATGTACTTGTCTAGGTCACCTTTGTTACCTAGAATTGTAAGTTCACCGAAGTATGCTGAGTTAGCACTATTAACCTCTGGACGGTTGACAACTGCCTTACCGATTACCTTAGCACTCTTACCATTGATAGTTCCAGTTCCTCTGGTTGTGACAAAAAAGATTTCGTCAGGAAGTTGGGAGGTTTGTGTTGGAACATCACCAAGAGCCTGAACATAAATGGTCATGATACCTTGTTCTAGACCAAATGCTTCAGATCTTCTGCTGACAGAATCTCTAAAGTATCCATCTGGTTCTAGACCTGAGAATCCAATCGTACCATCATTGAATACACTGTTTAGAGAAACAGTTGGGTATCCAGTAAGTTCATCACCAACGGTGTTTAGAGGGACACTACCATAAACGTTGGTAATATTGAACTCAGGAAGACCCTTCGACTTGATAGTTACATTGTCACGGGATAGGGTATCTCTACCTTTACTTACCTCAAGAGTCTTAGTCTCTTTATTGATAATTTCATATCCTTTGACATATGCCTTACCAGAACTTACAGACAAGACCATCTTGCCTTCTGCTTCTACTGCCGAATACTTTCTGTTTACTAGACCAGTCTCATTGCTGAGGGCATACACACCATTGTTACCAGTTCTCTGGTAATACTCTCTAACATCGTAGTCGAAATCTTCTACAACGTAATCGCCAGACTCATCAAATGTTCTTCTTGCTAGAGTCTCTTCTAGTAGGGTATAATCTGCCGATTTAATTTGCTTCTCTACAGTTCCGTTCTTGATCTGAACCAACTGGATGAAGTTTTTATCAGTATTAGCAGAATAATCAAACTTAGTAAGGTTTAGATTAATGCTAAGACGATGAGCACCAGGAGCAGAAGAGTTAGAGAAACCTCTGGCATTATCTGCTAGTGAAGTGTCCTCCTCAGGAGTAACAATATCTTCGCTAACAGTAAAACCGACTTTTGCTGATGCTTTGTTATAATATTTGTTAATAATCAGTAGTTGTTTTGGATTTCTTACAAAGAAACCGTTAACAAAGTACACACCTTCCTGTACATCTACAGCAGTAGCAAAGCCCATGGCACGACTACCCAAGGTAGTGATGTTGCCTGAAGTAGGATCTTCTACATTAATACTGGTAGGGAGTACGCTACCATCTGTACCGACGACAAGTAGAGGAGTATTGATACCAGCGATAACTTCTAGCGTTTCACCTTGTCTGAAGGTGGTTTCGTTACTAGCAGCGCCACTAGTGGTATATTTTACGAACAATGTATCTGCTTCAATGTCTGACCCGTACTCAGCACTTAGTACGCGCCCAACAACTCCAGAGTTTAGACCCTGGAGTTGTGTTCCAACCAATTTTTTAATATCGTATTTCTTGTAAACGATCTGTCCGCCTTCGTTTACGGCGACTTCGGATACAGAGGATAACTTGACATAATCGAGCTTGGTATTAAGTCCAACCTCTCCAGGGATGACTTGCTGTCCCTGCTTGAAGTTGAACTTACCAAAACTTTCAATTTGATTCTGGAGAATCGACTGTAGAGAAGTTAGTTCTCTAGTCTGGATCGAGTATCCAGGTCTGAACAAAACTTTATAAAAGTTTTTGCCAGAATCGTAGTCATCATAATATGGTGCTACGTTAAGATTCGTCTTTTGTGGCATGTTACTCCGCCAAATACTCTACATTGTTCGTTGAAGTATTTAGCGGAGTAAAAAAGAAATCAGAACTCAATAACGAGTTTGATATCTTCAATCTGGTCAGCAGCACGGGTGATGAGACGACGGTTCTCAACGTAGATGATCTCACCAGAGTTGTTACCGATCTCAGGAGTGGCAAGACCACTAGCGAAAGTAACACCTACGAGCGTGTCGTTACTGGTAGCATCGACAGTACCAGAAGCAAGGGACTGAGCACCAGAGATAGCGTTACCACTGTTCTCGAAGTCTCTTACAACACCAGCATCGGTGTGGAGTGAAGGCGACTGGATGTACTTAAGTACACCAGCACCACCAGGACCAGCGTTACCAGCATCTCTTTCCCAAGAGACGACAGTACCGATAGCAGTACCACCAGCGGCAGCAGTCTGTGAAATTACTTCGTCAGCAACGAAGTCAGCAGTAGCACCAGTGACTTTAACAGCATATACACCACTTAGGGTAGGAGCGGTAGCGAAAGTAGTACCACCAGCAGCAAATGGGTCACGGATAATACCGATACGACGGAAGTCGTTGTCAACAGGGAAGTCGCCAGAACCTTCAGCGTAGGTTAGACGGATGTTCGTCATAACACGCTTGCCGTTGAGTTCTTCTTCAAAGTTGGAACCATGACCACCTTGAGGAGGAAGAACTACTTCCATAGCACCAGTAGCGTTAGCAGGAACAACGTTAGAGGTCTTGGTTGTTAGACCAGCATCGGTGTAAAGACCTACAGGAGCACCAGTCCAACCTGGATCGCCGTTCTCAAGACCATCTTGGAGAGGAACGGTAGCATAGGTGTAACCAGAACCAGGGTTAGATACGGTTACAGCGGTAAGAGCACCACCAGCAACGGTGATTTCTACAATACCACCAGTACCATCACCAACAATAGGAGCATAGTACGTACCGTTGGTAAGACCCTGACCAGCGTTCTCGATTAGAACAACGTTGATTGAGTTAGGATCAGCGGTAGCAATTGCTTCGGTTGCCTGACGGGAAGCGTTCGCTGGAAGAACGATAGGCATGAAGTCAGTAGAGAGGAAACGTAGTACGTCATCGGTTGGGATGGTGTACATGTACTTCCAGATATAACCGTTAGCAGCAGGATCTTCGGTGAAGATTCCAGTAGCACTGGTGTAAGTACCTTGACCGCCAGAAGGAGTAGTCTTAGGCTCGTTAGTAGCAGTTTGACCAGTAGGGTTAGCAGGGTTCTCTCCGTTATAGAGACACTTGAATACTTCGTACTGGGAGTTAACTAGGTAATACTTGGCATCAGCAATGTTGGTAGCACCAGTAGCAGATGCTTTACCAATTTGACCACCACTACCAGGAGTAGTAGAATAGTCAGGCTTCCACATGTCAAACTTAGGGTTAGCAGCGGTATCCCAGTTGAAACGACGGATTACGCTACGAGCAAAGTCGGTGGTGATACGCTTAGCAGCAATGATGTCGTCATAAACATCATACTTCTCGGTTTGGTTGTCGAGGGGTACAGGGGGAACGTCCTCTGTAGCGTAACGGTAAACGCCAGTCAATGCTTCAGCATTGGTGTCGGCAGTACCATTCCAACCTTTCAGTGCTTGACCAGCGGTAGGAACAGAATTGGTCTGTGGTCCTACGCTGTGAAGGAGGAGGGAATTTTCGTAAACAGCTCTAATAGTAGCTTTGAAGGTGGCGGAAGCGTAGTTAGCGCCGATATAAACTTCATCGCCAGCTACAAAAGCAGTAGCATTAGCATTGAAAATTTCAAGGTAAGCATCCCATCTTTGGGGACGACCCACGAAGAAATACATCCTCGTTCTTTCAGCAGAAGTGTCTGCGCCGCCACTGGGCTCAGACAACGACTCAAGGAATTGGGTGGCGTTAAAAATTCTAAACTTATCTGAGATAATGGCAGCCATTGATAGTCTCTCGGTGTGTGAACGTTTTGTCTGATTTATTTATATTTATACGATTGAGAAGGGAATTATCTCGTCGTTAACACTGATTAGATCAGTGCCTCGGATGACCGTACATCCCTCTAATGTAGTAGCAGTTTTGGATGTGTAAGAGATTACAGATCCGTCCTCCGTCAATACGTGACCAGAATCAGCGAAATAGGTCGTGTTTTGTACAGCAAGAGACCCGCTAACTGTGCCAGTAAAATTACTGATGGTAACGGGATGCTGGATAGAAGGTATACCCATGTTAAATCTCGATCCATTCCCAAGAAGGGCGGAGTCATGACGGAAGTCAAAGTCACGAATAGTCATGGTTGGGTAGATAGAGTGTACATCCTGTAGTGTCATACCAGAGGAAACTCCAGTATCGATTAGAGCATTGTCTTGGAAAGACCCTAGAGTCAAACCAGCATTGCCGAGACTGTAATCTTCAAATCCAAGGGGTTGACCTTGATCTCTATTCTCTACCAAGAATGATCCGCCATTACGTAGGATAACCTCGTTATATGGAGCGGCAAGAGTTACAACATTACCATTTCTTTGGTTGATAAACGTCTCTAGTACATATTCTTCAATAATATAGTCAACGATAGCAGATCGGTAATCAATCTCTGTACCACCAGATAGTGAATTAAAGAGACCACCCAATACTAGGGTGACCCTTGAAGAAATGGTATCAATATCTTGGATCGAGTTAACAACCTTAGTTGATCTGTGGTGCATAACGAACGGACTAGGAACACTCTCGAATTCCTTAACAGCAACTCTCGTTACATCCAGATTTGTGAATGTGACGATGTTGGAAGACAACGTATCAATACGAGTCTGTGGATTTTCAACAATTTGTGTAGAAACTCCAGTTACCGTGTTGAGTACATCGAATTGGACTTCATTTGTTACAATAGTTTTTTCATAAGATGAAGTAATAACTTGTGATGTAGAAGCAACGGTGGCAGCAACACTACCGATAGTAACTGTACTGATAACTGCTGCTGTGTCAAGTGAAAGTTGCTGTTCTTGAGTTAACTGTACATCGACCTCGGTAACAGAGGCGACATTTGAAGTTACTAGACCAGCAGCTTCTTGAAGACCAGCATTAACGAAACTTACCTTACTCAAGGTAGAGTGAACGTTAGTAACAATGTTATTAGAAGTTGGTGGAATAATCGTAATTTGTTGATGTACTACACCAACCATGTCAACTACATCTTCTATATCAAACAATTGCTTGATCTCATTGGTATCAGTGAAAGCATCAATAACGTCACTGATAACCTGGATTTGTGCTGTCTTCTCAATCTCTGTAGTAGAGGATTGAGCAACACTACCCTCACTGAGGATAACGTTGACACCACCAGAAACGAGAGTAGTGAATTCTGGTTGAGATAGAATTAGTTCACCTGGAGCATGAGGAGCAGCAATAGATCCTTGGAATGCTCTAACAACATCGAGGAATCTGTATTGTTCCTTCCTTCTATAGTAAATGTATTCACCAGCAATTAGAATTCTACTTGGAGTATCTGGGAATCCTTGGGTGTTGGCAGCATAGATGATAGTAGAGTTCTGAGAAACAGGAGCATCAACAAATGTTCCCAAACCACCAGCGGTTGGGATTCCTTTGGGCAAGAATGCTTTGTTTGCCTTGATTTGGATAATCTTATTGACTTCCTCTGTAGTAATAGTCTCCAGAGTAGCAAGTGCTTCAAATCCAACAACACCACCAGTAATTTGAGTGATTTGCTGAGCAACATCCAGTTCCATTTCTGGTGCTACGATAGCAGGAGACTGTACCCTCGCTTCCGTTGGGAACTGCTCATTAGTCATCAAGACTTTATTTTCTTCGCCAGCAAGAGTGTTGATACCAGAAGTAATCTGTCTATCACTATTAACATCAGCGATGAAACCACCGAGAGAAATAATACTAGTAATACCCTGAGGACTGAATGGACCACCCTCAATTCTAATTTCGGTATTACCGAGCATAGTGAAGACAGAATCAATATCAGTTTGAATTCTGAGTTCAGTTAGAGTATCAATCTTACGAGTCTGTTCTTTGATTCTCTTATATCTTCTTGCTACTACAACTCTTGGTGGTTGGGTGTATCCACTACCACCATCAGTCAGAATAACATCTAGAATTTGACCACCATAAGCAATAACTTCTGCTTTCGCTCCACCACCATTACCATCTACAGGAATGAAGTGAACTTCAGGTGTAGTAAAGTATTCGTAAGCAGTTGGTTGTAGGAGAATACCCTCGTCAAAGAATAGTGTTAGGTCTCTTTGGTTGAACTGGATGTCAGCAACATTGAGAGTTGTGATAGCACCAAACTGGTTTACATTAGCAGTAACACTTAGACCTTCGCCCTCGGTGTCGCCCTCATAGTTAGTTGCCTGTACCTTAGCATAATGCTCATTCTGAATATAATAGTCATCAACATATGACTTGGTATATACCTGATCGGGAGTTCTTATGATCTCACGATACTCGCTCTCACCATCAATAAGAATCTTATCTCCAGGTAGCAAGTTAGCGAACATGGAGTTCTTATTGTTCCATGCCTTGTTACCACCTTCTACACCATACAACCAAGAAGGAACATTCTTTTCTAGAACTCTTTCTCCTTCGTCATCTACTTTATATTCTGCTTTTACAGTATATGATCCATTGATATCGTAGGAACTGAATCCAGCATTCTCTGGACAGATGGCAATAACAGTATTCTCATCAACAGTAACGTTAGTAGTATTCTGTAAAGTCAGGATAACTTTATCAGCACTTTCTTGACTTACATTCTGAACCTTACCAAGGATAGTATCACCTTGCTTGATATGGAAGTTTACACCAGAATACTCATACAATTCAGTAACTACCGTTTCAGTAATTCCAGTACCTTCGAGTGTTAGGTAAATTGTATTATTATAGGAGAACGGTTCAAAATCATAGAAAGTAAGAGTCTTCGCTACATCTCTACCATACATCAAAATGATGTTGACATCTTGGGTCGCTCTATTACCAGCACTATTTCTAGAGAACTGGAGTGGTTTTGTGAATGTAATGTTTGGACCAACGATAGTGTAGGAATCAGTATCTCTCTGTAGAACACCATCAATAAAGACCAAAGCATACTTTGGATCGTCGATTTTTCTTACAGATTTAGTTACTTCATCCTGAATCAGATATGGTCCACCAAATCTATATTCATACAAATCACTATTGATGTTGAAACGTTCGTAACTACCAATACTATAGATAAAGCACTTCTCGTAGTTCTTTAGAATTTCAGGAATCTCTTCAGGTGGTCCATAAAGATCATCGTTATCAATAGGTGGTTTTGTAAAACGGATGATGTCTGCTACAGTATCATCTTCATCTCTAATGATAGAGTAGGCATTACCGAATGGTTCGGTCTCTGTAGTTCTAGCTTTCTGAACAACACCGTTTAGAGTGACGATTAGATTTTCGTATGGATCTGTCTTTACAATAGATCCATCTTCCCAATATAGAGGGAAATCAGACTGGACACCATCAAACTGGTCAGCAATAGACTTGACTTTCCTGAAGTACCTGTCATTAAGAGAAGACTTCTTGAATTTGATTGCTCTACCGTAGAACTTAACAGAATCTGTCTGTTGACCTTCAGTAATCCTTTCACCTAGTGGTGGTTGAGCAAATGTAATTGTGTTTCCACTAATAGTAAATGCTGTGCCTGGTTCTTGGAAGATACCATCTAGAGTACAGATTAGTTGCTCATTCTTAGTAAGTTGTAGTGCTAGACCACTCTTCTTATCAATCAACGTAAATACAGTGTTGCCAACTAGGTTACCAGTAGATGGATCAAACTTACCATCAAAGGCAGGAGATAGACTTACGTTATATGTTACAGTTTCAGTAGCATCAAAAGTATCAATAGAGATAGAACCACGTCCTTCTTCTACTTTAAGATCTTCTAGTTTCTGTTGAATAACAGTAACAACTCTCTTCGATGTGATAGAAGAAATTTGTACAGGTGGCAGTTCAACTGTACTGATGTAATTAATAGATGGTTGAGAGACAGGCATTGGTGATGCGCCATCACTCTCGATGATCATCTCACCGAACAACTGGAAACCAGCAGGGTGTGTGGTTCTCTTAATTAGATCACGCCACTCATTAATAGAAGTCTTCGATCTAACTACGTAGGAATAGTCCTGATAGAAGTAAGAGTCTTGTAGACGCTGGTTAGCATTACTGAGTTTACCTCTATCAGAAGAGAAGAATCCAAAATTGTCTACATACGACCTAATGTCTGGTTGGAAGTCTGTACAATACTGTGTGTACAGTGTAGCGTTTCTATTGCCAAGATCTGATTTGATCTGAGCACCACTATCGAAAACCCCAGTGATACCAACGACTTTCAGCAGGTTACTTCCTTCTCTGTAACCATTATTAGCAACAATAGCAGTAGCACCTGTAGAAACCTGAACAATCTTCTCACCAAAGAAGAATGGTCCATTAATGTTTCTAAGTACGAATGTAGTAGGAGATTTGTAATATCCTAATTGAGATTCGTCGTTGTTAAATCCACGACCAGGATTGTTGATCCTAATATTTTGTGGAACACCGATGTTTGTAGACTCTAGATAGACCTTGACATCAGATTCGATAATTTTTGCTGTGGGTTTGTATGTAAACCCTCTACCTTCTTTCAGTACAGCAACTTCAGTGAGTTCTCCACCATTTTGCTTACAAACATACTCATACCTCTCACCATCAGTGTTTGTCAAGATGATGATTGGTTTTGAATAGTTCTCGCCTTGACCAATAATATTGAATCCAGTAACCACCTGTCTAACTGGATCCCAGATAGGATCTACAGATGCTTCATTTACTGAGGAAGGAACTACACCAGTTACAATTGGGATGTTGTTGTATCCTTGTCCTGTATTAACAACACGGACAGAATGAATATTACCAACAGCAAGTGTAGAACTAGTAATATAAGAAATTGTACCACTACCATCATATGCTGGTGTTTCGTTTAGTTGATATACGAATTTTGTATCGGTGTTGTATATAACATCCTTTGTCCCTGTTAAAGGATCATCGATTATCCTTAAATAAGAACCACCAGTATCAACATCTGGAGATACCTTAATGAAGTAGAAGTAGTTTTGGAAATTAATACTTCGTCTTTCTTGGTATGTGTTTGTGTAGATAGCAGGACCAAATCCTAACTTAATACAAACAAAAGCACCAGCATTACCAGGAGCAATGCCAGAAGTCTCTTTTTCTTCAGTAAAGATATTGTAGTTAGCACTAGAAGAGAAATCTAGGAATGTGTCTGCCATGGAGAAATGACTGACATCAAACTTATACTTGTAATACTTCTGAATATCTAGAACTGGGTTGATATTGAAGTTGGTGTTGTCTGTGGAAAACTCTAGTTTGAATGCTTCCTCATCTACTGTTCTGAATAGAACTAGTTTCTGTGGGATACTACTATCGAAGAAAGAAGAACTATTAGATAGAACTTGAGGTTGATTAGAGTTATAATCATACGACACATCAATAACTTGTGTAGTAGGATCGTAATCGATCAAGAATGGTTTTGCTATATCAGCACCAAAAGGTCTGAATCCATCATCGAATCTGTAGAAAGCATCTTTTAGTGATACAGCAGCGTTATGATAATGGTTAGTTGGTGTTGTACCTTGCTGACCTCTCTCAACAGTAACTTCGTCGTTAAGTGGGTCAACTGCTTTAACTTTCAGAATTTCTTGACCAATTTTCAAGAAATCTTCTTGAGATACGTTATTAACGTTAGTTAGTTTGAGAACAGTGTTATTGTAAGCAAAACCTACGTGGTCAACTTCCAATACTAGTCTTTGTGGTGAGGTTTCAGTAACACCTCTGTTCAGGTCAGCATCAGCAACAGTTAGGATGTCACCTTTCTTGTATCCTTCACCTTTGGTAGTGATTAGAATTGATGCTACACCACCAGAACCCAAACCTTGTGGATTGGATACATCAATGGTTGCTCTAGCATTACCAGAGTCTCCTGGTCTACCAATATTGTTTCTTGACAGCGAAGAATCACGGAAAATTAGTTCAACATCATAATAGATGTCGCTAGCATATCCAAAACCACTGTTGAGTACATCAGCACTACCAATACCCTTGTCTACAATGGTAGAATTGTGCTGTGGTTGTAAAGCAGTAGCAGTTTGATATAGACGCTTTCTTACAAAGTAAGTTGTCTCTGTAAAGTTGTCGTCTGGAAGGAGATCTACAGTTACCTTATCACCTTTACCTAGATTATGGTTTTCATCTGTAGTAACAATAGCAATATTGTCATTGATGACAAAAGGTGTTAGTCCTGTGCTCAATGATGATACAGATACAATCTCAACACGGTTGGTATCACTGAGACTAGAACTTCTTAGGTAATAATCGGAGGTTACAAAGAAATTATCAAGACTAGTAACTCTAATCTTGACAGAGTTCTGTCTTCTAGTAGTTTCTAGGATAATTCCTGTTGCCTGGTCCTCATTATCATCGTTGGTCAACCTCATCGTAGCACCAGCGGTGAAGTTGGCGTCACTGTCCAAAACCAAGGTCACGACTAGGGTTTCGGAGTCGATAGTGGCGTCTAGATTGTATGTGCCGTTTACATTTCTAAGAACGAGTTCATTATCATTAAATACGTCACCAATCAAGTCTCCAGTAGCAAAGACTGTGCCATCAGGACCTGTTTGGGTGATCGTGTCACCTTCAAACAAGTAAGCATTTTCTTGTATTTTAATTTGTGCTGCCTTAGTCTGGGTCGATTCAATAGAGGTTACAGTTTTACCAGTAACTTGGTCTACGACAACAACACCATCTTTACCGTTGGTTGCTGTATTGTCAATGAATACATTGTTACCAGGAGAGAAGTTTCTTGTAGAAGATTCGACATATCCAGAAGTAATATTACCAGACTTGACATCTAGTAGAGAACCAGAGAACCCAGATCCATTTCTTTCGGACAAGGATGTTCTGTATGCTTGGAGACCTACTGGAATATCGTCTTGTGAGATATTAGAGTTGTAGTTGGAGTCTACAGGCAATGAGTAGAAGTTAACACCAAGAATATATGGGAACTGTGGAACTTCATTAGCATCTACTGTAACAAAGTAAGCATAGGTGCCATCTGGATATTCTGGAGTTATACAGAATCTACCGTTGTTCTGATCTAGTTCTGTCTTACCAGAATCTACACTAGGAACCCAACGATAGTCATCAACAAACGATCCAAGAGGATATTTGCCAGTATCAGGACCATCAGGTCTAGATCCGTTAAGAACATAACCAGAAGCAAGTTTTGAGATACCACTTCCCGAATTGTATGGGTCGGTGTAACCTAGAGGACCATAGATTGGGTTGCCATCATAGGCATAACCAATAATGGGTGAGTGTACAGAACCATTCAGTAGGTTGGTATTGTAACTAGCGTTATTCAGGTATGCTGCTGATCTAGCATCAACTGGGTTTGCAACATAAGCATAACCGTAATCCTTCAGTGGATCAAAGTTACTGAAAACTGTTCCATTGCTGCTATCAAGGTTATTTTTGAGTTGCTGGTATCTATTAAATACCCAACGCTTGATTTTAGCGTCAGCAGCAGCATTCTTACCAACTGCTTCGACTGTAACATCAGTAAATCCTCTAGTATAGAATCTACCAACAGAAATTTTCTTTACTTCACTAATACTACCATCAGAATCGAGAATTGCTTCAAACTCAGCAAAGTTTCCCTTACCAAGGGTATCTACAATACGAATGATAGGTGGAGAAGAGTAATATCTACCAGCATTGATGATATTCATGCTAGTGATAGCACCAGCAGTAATAACAGGTTCTAGTACAGCATTCTCACCAGATGTAATCCTGATAGCAGGATCTTCATCAAAGTTTTCTGTAGTAAGAATCTCGATATCACCTACAACACTACCATTGAGTGTACATCTTGCTTTATTAGGAAGTTCGTTAACAAGAACGAAAGGTGGGTTTACATAAGAGAAACCTCTAGAGGTAATCTTGACAGATTCAATAGCACCTTTCCTGACAAACTCATCTGATTTGTAACCTAGGGCAGGAACACCATTGATAAAGATACCAACATCTCTACTAGGAGTTGTATAAACCTCTGTAGTAGTGATGGGTTGCTTACGAATTAGTTTCAGGTGCTTCTGATCTAGTAGACTGACGCTATACTCTGTATCTACAAGAATATTCTTGCTAGGATAGGAAGATGAACAAATATAGTAGTATTGATCGTCTTCAAAGACTGCTCCGACATCAGCAACAAAGTTTTGCTGTGTTCCTTTGATTCTACTGACGTTATTAGTGGGATCTTCGTTGATTCTCCATCTAACTCTATTATTGATACTATCGAAGACAATAGGATCGATAGTTTCAAAACCAGCATCACCAACTTGTACCAAATCACCACTAGCTGAATATGGAGCAGTATATGAAGGCAGCATGTTATACAGCATACCTAGCGTAATGAATTTTACGCCATTGGTATTGACTGTAGAATAGCGATATACAGTTTTACCAACGTTATGGTTTCTGATTGGACCAATACGTTGATCAATGATAAACTGATTGACAGTTTTATCCTTGTAAGTAATAATTTCGTCACCAACTAGGATCTTACCCGTCCTAGGGAATCCCATGGTGGACTTTACAGTAATCGTGTCGTTTGTAGTAGATCCAGAAGGTAGAAGTACAGTTGTGCTAGTTCTTCCAGATACTTGGAACCTACCATTTACAGTAGATGGTTCTAGAATGACCTCATACAGGTCTTCTTGTCCATCACTACCAATAGAAATTACATTATCAACAATTGCTTGAGCAAACTCGATTCCCTGGTCGTAACCATCGATCTCTTGGGTTACACGCTGACCAATTAGACTAAAGATGTCACCACTAGTGACTTTTACCTTTAGAGAATAGTTCTTAGTCCAATCAGAAACCGATGACTTAAGTGTAAAGTCTTTTGGATTGATGACTTCAGGTACATCCTGAGGATCATCAGTAATAATAGCATTGAACAGGAACTTGATTGACTTATCAGTACCCTTCGCCTTGTAGAACGAAGTAATGTTCTTAATTAGTGATCTCTTGTCAACATCCTCTTTGAGATATGCCTCTGGAAACTCTGCCAGGTAGGTCTTCTCAAACTCTTTGACTAGAGCATATAAGAATAAGTTACTAATATTTCGTACAACATCACCCTGATAATGAGGGGCAGATGAAGTTGTAACAAATGTTGATTTGTTGTATAGATCTCCTAGAGTGGTGTTACCACTTACACCTCTAGAGACTTCCGAGAATACATTACCACTTCTAGATTGATAAAATAGGATTTCATCACCAATCTGAACATATCCATCTTTTTCGGGGAAAGATCCACCATCATCTACGGTGAACGTATTTACATCCGCAGTAATAGATGATGTTAGTTTGGATTGCTGTTGTAGTAGGTTCTTCTCATAGTAATTGATATCCCTATACTTCTCAAAGTTAGAGATGATGTCAAGTGGTTGACCAGCAGCCTCTTGCTGCTCGTAGTATTTTTCTACGAACTTCGAGAAATTTTCGTACTCGTACTGGATAAACCCTGGGAGTTGGGACTCGATCAGGGACGATAACCTTCTC
>Ga0163111_10000249_pt1 | contig 32205 bp, 43 predicted proteins | sample CRUFie1St18metaG_FD_109645 | JGI IMG/M metagenome (GOLD analysis project Ga0163111, IMG submission 109645) | Marine microbial communities from the Costa Rica Dome - CRUD Field 142mm St18 metaG | ecosystem: Environmental > Aquatic > Marine > Oceanic > Photic zone | place: Costa Rica: the Eastern...
ACGCACAGATCCTGGCGGTGGATACCATGTATGGCATTGTGAGAATGGTAACTTCCTGTACCGTGACCGTGTGCTGACGTGGATGATCTATTTGAATGACATCCCTGCTGAGAATGGTGGTGGCACTGACTTTTACCATCAGAAAAAGACTTTGCATCCCAAGAAAGGAACCATTGTTCTTTGGCCTGCTACGTACACCCACATGCACCGTGGTGCTTTCTTGACAGGTGATAAATCTAAGTACATTGCCACTGGATGGTTCCTGCGTGAACCTGGTAACGTCACCAACCGCACTGTCAGTGAAGCAATGGGTAAGTCAACCCCTATTGATAAACTAAATTGATTTTTTATACGTGTATCACCAACGGATACGACTCAGTTCCTGACGCATATGTTGAGGAGGGTTGTAGGTATGTTCTGTTTCATGATGGAAGCATTCCTACAACCAAAGGTCCTTGGGAGTACGTACATCTAGATCAACTAAACTGTAAACTTCCCGACTGCCCTGTCAGGAAGTCATATGTTATCAAGCATGAACCCCACGTTTACTTCAAAGATTCTGGGGTAAAGACTGTATGGGTAGACGCTGCATATAATATTGACAAAAATCTTGTTGATTATAGCAAGAAAATCTTTCAACATCCACATAGTTATGTTGTACTGCAGGAGCATCCTGAACCGAGGACTCTGCTAGAAGAATTCAACAAACTATATTCCGATGGGTTCTCCAACAGCGTGGACATCACCAAGATGTCTGAGAAGATGCTTGCTGAGGAAAACCCATACCCCAAGAAGGACTACAAGCAGACCATCAACTGTGTTGTATGGAGACATAACTTTGAGGAGTGCAGGAGGTGGAACCGAACATGGGCAAGATGGTATAGGAGAGGTGTCAACCGAGATCAGATTGCTAGTGCCATCGCTGAGCATGAAACAGGACTGACAGCACTGCGTGTACCCATGCAAGTCAGTCTTGACAACACCAATCGGGTCAAGAAGTACGAGGATTCTTATAATATTGATCGACCAAACAACAAACAGATCACTGACTTCCAAAAGAAATTAGTAAAGATCTGGGATACTGATATTTCTGCTGCCAAAATGAAGGCAGCAGTGCCTACTCTACCCCATGAGTTTGGGGAACTGGTAGATCCAGAGCAGATGTATGTCTATACATGCATCACCAATGAGCATGACATTCCCCAGAATGCTTACTTCGATTCAAGAATAAACTACTGGATCTTTCATGATGGGATGAGTGTCCCCAAGCATCAGAGGAAAAGTGGTGTCTGGAAGTATGTTGATGTCTCGCACCTTGGGATTGATAACCCTAGAGAGTTGGCGTTCTATGTCAAGGCAAATCCACAAGAGTTTTTTCCGCCTAACTCATACACAGTATGGATTGATGGGTGCTTCGACCATACCTGTGACTTCATAGAGAGATCCCGTGGATGCTTCCCCTTCTCTGTCTTACGTCATGGAGGAGAGTTCTCTTACTACGATGAGTTGCTGGAAGGATTTACCTGTGCCTTCTACAAGTACAGCACAGCAATCTGTTACACCCAGTCTCTAGCAGATAAGAACTACAGTTTCTTGAACTACTCCAGTCCACAGTGCTCTGCTGTCTGGAGACAGTTGACACCTGAGGTGATCAAGTTCAATAAAGAATGGTATGAGCAGGGCAAGTACATCAACCGGGACACGATTCCTTTTGATGCTGCTATGCAATTCACAGGTGTAACCCCACGGTTCTATGACAACCGGGATGATTGTGGCATCAAATTTGGATTCAAGAACAAGAAGGGCAGACTCAAGAAGCATGAGCAACTGGGTGACCTAGATCAATACAAGAAGGTAGACCAGTTCCTCAAAGACATTGATCGAGTCACTGGTCTTGAGGCAAAACTGCACTCCAAGTACAAACTCCATGAGTTTTACATGAGGTACTACGGTATCGGTGGCAAGTTAGGACTATCATTCACTACCTATCCGTACCACGAAGGTGTCCGTGTAAGGAAGGACCAGGTTGTTATCTACACGTGTATCACTAATGGGCACGACGTTATCCCTAGCGAGAACTATTACGACCCTGAGATCAGGTACGTGTGCTTTCATGACGGAACCATTGATACCACCGAGAGACCATGGGAGTACATCAAACTAGATTTGGACATCGAATGCCCTAGAGACCTGGCGTTCTATCCGAAGTGCAACCCCCACGAGTTCTTTGACAAAGGAACCTACACAGTGTGGGTAGATGGATGCTTCGTACACACCAGAGAGTTTGTTGAGAAGAGTTTGTACTCCTTCCCCTTCACCACACTCAGGAACATCAGCAAGTTCTCCTACTACGACGAGTTGCTAGAAGGATTTACGTGTGCTTTCTTCCCCTACGAGGGAGGAGTGGAGATCACTGAGGAATTGAGCAACACAAACTATAAGTTCAACAAGTATTCCAGTCCCCAGTGCTCAATCGTGTGGAGGTATCTGTATGATGACACAATCAGATTCAACAAAGAGTGGTATAATTGGAGTAAGAAAGGCATCAATAGGGACAGTATTCCTTTTGATGCTGCCGTTCAATTGACCAGTATCAAACCTCTGTACTATGAGAACAGGTCTGACTCTGGTATCAAGATGGGATTCCAGCACAAGGTTGGTAGAGTCAAGAAGCACCCTCAGTATGGAGACAAGACTCAGTACACCAAGGTCGATCAGTTTATAAAAGATCTAGAGAAGATCACCAAACTAAAAACACTCCTGTATATCAAATACAAGTTTCATGAGTTCTACATGAAACACTACGACATCATATGATCCTTTACACATCCATTACTAACGGATACTTTCAGTTACCACAATTAGATCTCGATTGTAGGTGTGTTTGTTTCCATGATGGAAGTGTAAAAGAGCAGGAAGGATGGGAACTGGAGTACATCCCTGGGTTCTCGTCTGATCCTGTACGTATGTCACGTATAGTCAAGATGCTATGCCCATTCGACGAACCGAATGTTTATATTGATGCGTCTAAACTTCACACACTAAACAATAAGTTTTGTGAAGTATCTGAATTCATACTTTCACAGGATACTTTTACTGTAATAGAACATCCACACTGCCATAGATACCTCGAAGAGTGTGCTGAATACATTTGTAGGGGACTGGTTCCCTTCGATGATGTGTATAAGTTCACGGTTGCTGCTGCTAAGGCAGGGTATAACTTCAAAGACTATCTGTCACCACTGTGTACGATCCTCTGGAGGAAGGGCAAGACTGACTTCGATCAACTCTGGTGGGACTGGTACCTCAAGGGAGGTAGGAGAGATCAACTGTCCTTTGCAGTGGCACTGCAGATGGGTGGGGTGAAGTACAACACTGTTCCTGCCAGAGATCTGATTGATGTCTGGTCAGATGCCAGCGATGGTGGTCAGTGGTGGGCGAATAAGGGTGGTAGGTACGGCACTAAGTATCATGTCAACCCTGAGTGGGCAGTAGACATCCTGTGTAATGTGACTGGTCTTGAAAAGAACTCAAGGAACTATCGCTGTGCTGTCGTTACTGAGGGTGATGAACCTGTCTGGTTGTTCGGAGATATGTCATCTCATTTCGATTATAAGTATAAAAAATTGAACGTTTTGAACCCACACCACAGTCTGCTGTGGTATACGAATAGAAAGACTGGTCTCATGCGAAGACCCACTCGAACTATCAGGTCACACTTCACCGATCCTTTCTTCTTCCCACATCCAATATGATTATCTACACTTGCGTCACCAACGGATACGATAAGTTCTCTGACGAACATTATTACGATCCGGATGTCAGGTACGTTGCCTTTACTGATGGGACAGTAGAAGTTCCTGAGCAGTGGGAGTCCTACCCCATCAAGATAGAGCACGAGTGTCCTCGGAGACTGTCTGCTCACCCCAAGATCTGTCCTCACCATTACTTTGAGGTAGGACAAGCAACTGTATGGATTGATGGGTGCTACGTCATCACCAAAGAGTTTGTTGAGACCTCTAAGAAAATCCTGTCACAGTATAAGTTGACCCATATGATCCATCCCTGCCGCTTCAACTTTGTTGAGGAGGTGATGGAAGGTTACGTGTCTTCCTTCAACACCAAGGAGCAGATGGTGGAGATTATGGAGACGTTGAGGGAGTTGAAGTATGACTTTAGGGCATACTGTAGTCCTGTACTGGCATCAATCTGGAGGCAGATCATCCCTGAGATATATGAGTTCCACGATATCTGGTGGAAGTATTCTTTGATTGGTCCCAACCGCGACCAGATTTCCTTTGATACTGCACGGCAACTGACTGGAATCCCGTGGCAGACAATCAAAAACAAAAAACAGAACTACTGGCCTGAGGTTGGCATTGATTTTGATCACCGCACAGGTAAAAAGAACCGTCTGGGCAGGCACCCACAGGCAGGAGACCTGGAGCAGTACAAGCGTGAAGGTGAGATGCTCAAGGAGATCGGTAGGTGCACTCGTTTGATTCCCAAGTTGCATTACAAACACAACTTTCAGTCAATGATTGAGGCAAACGTATTGAACCGATGATTATCTACTCTTGTATCACTAATGGATATGATGAGATTCCTGATGAGAATTACTACGATCCGGATGTCAAGTATGTGATGTTCACGGACGATACTGTCAAGAGGAAAGGACCATGGGAGTTCCGACCCATCCCATGTGTTCATGTCTGTCCTCGTATCCGTTCCTCCTACGTCAAGATCAATCCCCACAAAGTTTTTGATGAGGGTGAGGAGGTTGTTTGGATTGATGGTTGCTACATCATGACCAAAGAGTATGTGGAGAACAGTAAGAAATACTTTGAAGAGGATTCCTTTACGGTCATCCGTCATGTGAATCGCTACTCATACTATGACGAGATACTGGAGGGGTTTATGTCCTCCATGAACACCAAGGAGCAGCAACTACAGATCACTCGGGTCCTGAAGTGGATGGGGTATGACTTCAAGAAGTACAGCAGTCCTGTGCTGGGATCTATTTGGCGTCGTCTAGAAAACTATGAGGAGTTCGGTGATCTCTGGTGGAAGTATGCATTGATTGGTCCCAATCGTGACCAGATCTCTTTCGATGCTGCCAAACAATTCACCAATAAGAAGATGACATTCATTGAAGATGGGTGGCATGAAGTGTGGAGAGATAAGAGAGGAAAGTATTTGCACAGGGCAGGAAGTTGTGGTATATTGTTTGGACAGCAGGGTAAAAAGTATCGTCGCAAAAGACATCCACAAGCAGGACATCCTACTCAGTGGAAGGAGAGACGAGAAATCCTTGCTGAACTTAGAGACATCACTGGACTACATCCATTTGTTTTTGCTAAACATGATCACTCTGAGTTCATAGAACGTAATGTGATTTCTCCTACTTTACCTTTACAAAAGTAGGGTTATCCGCTACACTAAATAAATTACGTTACAAAGCGTAATGAACACCCCGCAAACCGAGACCTCTAGGGTGTCTAAACCACGTCTCTCATACCTCACCTGGAGGGTAGGTGAGGAATAATCTACCAGTGTTCCCCGCACTAATACATAACCCTTTTTCAATGTCTGCTACTCTTTCACGCTCCCGGCAAACGTCCTGGGAGTCTTTTTGTGAGTGGACCACCAGCACTAACAACCGCCTCTATGTGGGTTGGTTCGGTGTCCTGATGATCCCCACTCTTCTTGCTGCCACCACCTGTTTCATCATTGCTTTCGTCGCTGCTCCCCCCGTGGACATCGACGGTATCCGTGAACCAGTTGCTGGATCTCTCATCTATGGCAACAACATCATCTCTGGTGCTGTTGTTCCTTCGTCAAACGCAATCGGTCTCCACTTCTATCCCATCTGGGAAGCTGCCTCTCTTGATGAGTGGTTGTACAACGGTGGTCCTTACCAGCTGGTTGTCTTCCACTTCCTGATCGGCATCTTCTGCTACATGGGACGTGAGTGGGAACTCTCTTATCGTCTGGGCATGCGCCCATGGATCTGTGTTGCTTACTCCGCTCCGGTCGCTGCTGCATCCGCAGTTTTCCTTGTCTACCCGTTTGGGCAGGGCAGTTTTTCAGACGGCATGCCTCTGGGCATTTCCGGTACGTTCAACTTCATGCTCGTCTTTCAGGCTGAACATAATATTCTTATGCATCCTTTCCATATGCTTGGTGTTGCCGGCGTATTTGGTGGGTCTTTGTTCAGTGCTATGCATGGCAGTCTGGTCACGTCGTCCCTTGTTCGTGAGACGACTGAGTCAGAGTCTCAAAACTATGGTTACAAGTTTGGTCAGGAGGAAGAGACTTATAACATCGTGGCGGCGCACGGTTATTTCGGACGGCTTATTTTCCAATATGCTTCGTTCAATAACAGTCGCTCTCTTCATTTCTTCCTTGCTGCTTGGCCCGTTGTGGGTATTTGGTTTACTGCCCTTGGAGTATCTACTATGGCGTTCAACTTGAACGGCTTCAACTTCAACCAGTCCATCCTCTCTAACGATGGTCGTGTCCTGAACACCTGGGCAGATGTCTTGAATCGCGCTAACCTTGGTATGGAAGTAATGCACGAGCGTAACGCTCACAACTTCCCTCTTGACCTTGCTGCTGCTGAGTCAACTCCTGTTGCACTCACCGCTCCCAGCATCGGTTGATACTATTTTTCTGTTATAATATGGGGGTCTTAGGACCCCCTATTTTTTTGATATGAATATTCGTCGCAATACTCTGCAACATCTTAGAGATTCATGCAGAGATAAGATCGCTGAACAGAATGCGAAGATCGAACATCGTTTAGATCATCGTCCTCCTGCTCACGTTGCTGCCGTATCCGCTGGTTCAGTGGACATGGAGTCTTTACACGTTATCAATCAGTGTTTGGACAAGATCTCTGCAGCAGAACAACGTCTACGGCTCATTGATCGGTTTGACTACGAACTGCTGAAAGAGCACGACGATAACCTCAACTACGACACTTACAGCAAGTAACTATGGTCGCATCAACGCTCCAACAACAAAAAAGGGGTTGGTTCGATGTCCTTGATGACTGGTTGAAACGAGACAGGTTTGTCTTTGTTGGCTGGTCTGGACTTCTCCTCTTCCCTACTGCCTACCTGGCAATCGGTGGTTGGCTTACAGGCACCACCTTCGTCACCTCCTGGTACACCCACGGACTCGCTTCCAGTTACCTCGAAGGTGCAAACTTTCTTACCGCTGCTGTCAGCACACCTGCTGATGCAATGGGTCACAGTCTCCTTCTCTTGTGGGGTCCTGAAGCACAGGGAGACTTCGTCCGCTGGTGTCAACTCGGTGGACTCTGGGCATTCGTTGCCCTCCACGGTGCTTTCGCACTGATCGGATTCATGCTTCGTCAGTTTGAGATTGCACGTCTTGTCGGTATCCGTCCCTACAATGCTATTGCTTTTTCTGGTCCTATCGCTGTTTTTGTCAGCGTCTTTCTCATATATCCTTTGGGACAGTCGTCCTGGTTCTTCGCGCCATCGTTTGGGGTTGCCGCTATTTTCCGCTTCCTACTTTTCCTACAAGGTTTCCACAATTGGACGCTCAACCCGTTCCACATGATGGGAGTTGCCGGTATCCTGGGCGGAGCATTACTCTGTGCTATCCATGGGGCAACCGTTGAGAACACACTCTTTGAAGATGGTGAACAAGCGAACACGTTCAAAGCATTTGAACCGACACAGGAAGAAGAAACCTATTCAATGGTTACTGCCAACCGTTTCTGGTCTCAGATCTTTGGGATTGCTTTCTCTAACAAACGTTGGCTTCATTTCTTCATGCTATTTGTTCCTGTTATGGGCTTGTGGACATCCAGCATTGGCATCATTGGTCTTGCTCTCAACCTCCGTGCTTACGATTTCGTCTCTCAGGAGATCCGTGCAGCAGAAGATCCAGAGTTTGAAACCTTCTACACTAAAAACATCCTTTTGAATGAAGGACTCCGTGCTTGGATGGCACCTGCTGACCAACCACATGAAAACTTTGTCTTCCCAGAAGAAGTTCTTCCAAGAGGTAATGCACTGTGATCACATCACTTTTCAATATTATGTTTGCCGCTTTATTGTGGGTTCAAGTTCCACAATGGAGTGACGATTGGTCAAAGTGTGCTGTAGATGTACCTGATGTTCAATGTCATTGGTATATCCCAGCACCAGACAACACCTTTGGCGAAGGATTTAGTTGGGCAAATGCTCCTTGGTTCAGTGCTGAAGGTCTTCTTGATATTGGAGAACTTCACGATACAGTGCAGTCTATCCAGGATAAAACGCACTATAAATAAGAACATATCGTCGCCGCATGGACACTGTCTGGCAAAATCCAGATAGTTATGCTAAAATAAGGAGGTCTAACGACCTCCTTTTTTTATGTTCAAATATATTCTTACTGGTCTGCTGTTGGGAGCAGCTGGTGCAACTGTTCCTCTTGAAGCACATCATCATCATGATGACTCTATGATCGCACATCATCATGATGACTCTGTGATTGCACATCATCATGATGACTCTAAGATCACCAAGGGTTGGAAAACCATGGATGCCATGGGGTGCATGCTCCTAAAGGAATGCACTGACGGAGTAGAAAAGATTACCTCCATCGATGACGTAGCAAAACTCAACCCCGGACGAGACTGGGATGTCGTGCGGACTGAGTTTCATCAGATGATGGATGCCTTCAATAAGATTGGAGTTGATGTGCATCTTGCTGATGATAAGTATTTCCCTGCCACGCATCGTGGTGTCTATCACACGATCAGCAATCATTTTTATTTGAACAAGCAGTTCATGACCCGCCCGAGCACATTCATGAGTGTGATGAGGCACGAGGGATGGCATGCTGCACAGGACTGTATGGCAGGTACTATCAAGAACAACATGATTGCAATCATCTTGCCAACAGATACTGTCCCTCAACTGTGGCAGGATATTGTTGAGCGTGGGTATCCCAAGAGTTCATGGCCATGGGAGAAGGAAGCAACCTGGGCAGGCAAGACTGAAGGCATGACCCAGAAAGCATTGACCTCTTGTGCTGCTGGTACAATGTGGTCTGACTACGAACCCACCCCATTGACTCGTCAGTATCTTGAGGATGAAGGGTTTATCAAATGAAACTCTGGGAGATTTGGAAGTATTCGTTAGGGAGTTTCTCTGATGACAGAACGAAACCCTATGACAACTACGTGGCTGGCGTACGGACTGTTCTATTTCTCAGTGTTCTTTGTACTAATATTTTTATTGTTAGCGGGGTCATGAGGCATTGGAATGGTTCAACAAATCAAGTGGTTATCAGCAACGATCATCCTCATCGCCATGGTTTTTCATGTGATGGGGTGGACCCCTTGGAACAGTATCCTTCAACTGCTGGGCGCTAGTGGTTGGACGTACGTAGGAATCAAGTGGAAGGAACGTGCCATCGTCATGAATTTCCTTCCGCAGTTTTTTATTATCATCCCTGGACTCATGTACCTGCTCTCTAAATAGGGCAGGTTTCTTTTTGCTATGCCATCTGTTTACCAACCGTGGGACAAACTGAAGACGTGTCTTGTTGGCAAATCATATCCTCCTGAGTTTTATTCATACATCAAAGATCCCAAAGCACGTGCTGGGATGGAAAGAATTGCTCAGGAAACTGAGGAAGACTACCAAAAACTCTGCGATAAATTGACGGAGTTAGGTGTCAATGTTATTAGAACTAATATTTCTGATGACTGGGAGAAGGATCATAACTGGGGATATCAATGTAAGTATCCTTCGGCAATGATTCCACGGGATCACCTTGCAGTGATCGGTGACAAACTGTACATGCCGAACAGTGATTACCTAAAGAACATAGATCTTCGAGAGATGATCTACAGCATCCACAATCAGGACTGTAAGCGTGAGTGGATGCAACCTGGTGCTGACTTGGTTGCAGAGTTCATCCTTGACATGATGAAACCTGCTAGGGGTGTTCAGAATATGGATCCCATTGAGGAACTCCGTGACTTCTACCATAACTATGGGTCCAAGCGTCGTGATGGTCACGCCTACAGTCTGGGTGGACTACTGGTAGGACTAGATCTAGAGGACATGGAGAGACTGTGTCTGAGTGCTGCTACTAATACCATTGGTGATCCTTACAGGGTCAATAGAGATTACAATGAGTTCCAAGATGCAGAGAAGTGGTTCAAAGACCAGGGTGGTGAAGTTGTATACAATCAGTACGTCAACAGTGCTGCCGTCATCAGTTGTGGTAGGGATCTATATTTCTCCCTGAACAACATCATAAACCTGGCAAACCAGGATACATTCATGGCGAAGTGGGAGCGTTTGTTCCCTGAGTTTAGAAATCATCCTCTGTATGTTCCTGGACATGGTGATGGTGCTTTGACTCCAGTCAAACCAGGATTGTTAGTTACTATTTCTAGAGAAGAATTCTTCGCAGAAACATTCCCTGGATGGGAGGTCTGTCGTATTCCTGGCAGTGGATGGAAGCAGATGGATGGTTTCTTGAAGATCAAGAAGAAAAACAAAGGACGTTGGTGGGTTCCTGGAGAGGAAGACAACGATGCGTTGACTGAGTTTGTGGAGACTTGGTTGAATGACTGGGTGATCTATGTTGAGGAGACGGTCTTTGATGTCAATATGCTGGTGGTGGATGAGAAGAATGTCATCTGTAACAACTACAATAAGAAAGTGTTTGATGCCTTTGAAAAGCATGGCATCACAGGTCACATCGTGAACTTCAGGCACCGTTACTTCTGGGATGGTGGACTGCACTGCATCACTCTCGACCTTGATCGTGAGGGAGAGATGCAAGACTTTTGGCCTGAGCGTGGTAATAAAAGTTATATCATTCAAGACCCCCGGTCACATAAAAAGTCAGAGATGTATAGTAAGTGGAGCAAGTATGACATGGAACGTCCTAGTTACAGGAAGGACCAAGAGATCTTGGCAGAGCGAAATAAGGATTGAGTTTCTGCAAAACAGAAAAAAAATCTCCGACAAAAATTAGGGTTCTAAGATTTTTTATGATACAATAGTAGGTAAGGAATAATACTTGAATACATAATGTGTCTGCGATTCGCAAATGAAATTCATCATTGCATTCCTCGCTACATTATTTCTTGCATTACCTGCCTGGGCAGTTGATGTACAGATGGGTGCCGGTGGCAACCTAGTATTTGAACCTAATGAGATTACAATTTCAGCAGGTGACAGCGTCCACTTTGTCAACCAAGCACTACCTCCTCACAATATTATTGTAGAAGGTCGTGCAGATCTATCCCGAGAAGCACTCTTGTTTGCTCCCGGAGAGACTCAAGACATTTTATTTACTGATCCAGGAGACTATCAGTTCTTCTGTGGTCCTCACCAAGGTGCAGGTATGACTGGCACAATTCACGTTCAGTAAGTTTATGTTCACTGTTACTCTCAAGACTTCCGAAGGAGACCATACTGTTGAATGTGCTCCTGATCAATACATTCTCGACGCTGCTGATGAGGCAGGCATCGATCTTCCTTACTCCTGTCGTGCAGGTGCATGCTCTAGTTGTGCAGGAAAGATTGAGTCTGGCACTGTCAACCAAGAAGAACAATCGTTCCTAGATGACGATCAGATTGAAGCAGGTTTCCTTATGACCTGTGTCTCCTATCCGACTTCTGACGTGACCATTGTAACTGAGCAAGAAGAGAACCTTTACTAAATACCTCTGTATAACAGTCGTAAAACAAGAGATGTCGGTTTCAAAGAACTGTACTTCGCTTTCCTCCGCTGATGTTCGGAGTGAGCTCAAGGTAGATGCGAACGGCAACCTTTCCCTTGATGGCACTGGCGAGACAATTGATCCCTCCGATAAGTCTCCTTCCTGGCGTTTTCGTGAGCGTATCTGGAAGCGTATCGATCGTGTGCAGCATGATATCGAAATGGATATGTACCGTAAGCAGCAACTTGCTAAAAAGGAAGTGCAAGCTGATATCGAGTTCATGGAGCGTGAAAAGGTCAAGACTGGTTCCTATCCTGAGCGTCCTGAGTGATATTTGACAAGGTAACTAAGGTATACTATAATATCTCAGTTACCTTTTTGTAATGACCAAACGATATCAGGTCAAATCAAGATACTACTATTGGTTCTGGGGCATCGCAACGGTCTCAGTGGTGGCGGGGCAAATCTATGTTGGTTCAGGCTATCGGCGCATGGCATCTGCTATTGAGTCGATAGTCTCTGCTGTTGGTGACATTGATGTGACGTTGATTATTCCAGAAAATGATTCTTTATTCAGAGAAGTGGGAGCACCCGCCCGAACTAATACAAACTCTCAAGAAAAGGTATGATGATCCTTTCTTCCTAAAAGGAGGAGAAGATTCCATCGAGAATAGAAAGAACTGGGGACAACACTACACAGGATTTCATAAGAACCCAAACAATAAAGCACCCACTGTAGAAGGGAACTTTATTGACAAGGATCTTTTACAACTTTACGTCCCTAAACTCAAAAAGATTCTCGGTGACATCGGTCTGCCTATGGGTAAGACCATCTACAGTTACAGCAGCATATGGGGTCAACTATATAAACTTGACCTCGAAGCAGTGATTGATGTCCACAATCACTACGAGGACCCACGTCAACTAATTTCGTGGGTGCATTTTGTTGATGTCCCCGACACCAAACTGTTTTACTTTCAGGTGGGAGATAAAAAATTCTATCCTGAGTGTCAAAAGAGTGGGGATCTTATGCTATATCCTTCTTACGCCATGCATGGCGTAGACAAGATGACAAAGGGGTCTGACCGCTTCGTCGTCGTAGGCAACATCGTAAAACTCAACCAAAACCGCTGGTAAAATGCAAGCAGTTCTGTATTCAAAGGATAATTGTCAATGGTGTGACCGAGTTCGCCAACTGTTTACGGCAGTTGACATCGAGTATCTTGAGTACAAACTCGATAAAGATTTTACTCGCGAACAGTTCTACGATGAGTTTGAGGAGGGTGCTACCTTCCCACAAGTCTCTATCAACAACAAACCAATTGGTGGATGCAAAGAGACACTACAACATCTTCAAAGTTTGGAGATGATCTAAAGAACAGGGGCACTCTTCTGATGTATAATCGGAGGAAGCGTGCACCAAAACTCATTCCTCTTTTCAAAATATTTGGAAGGAGATTTTCGCTACATATAGAAAGGGAGAATTAGCATGGCGCTCGATTCAACTGCTGTCTTACTCGCAATGGGTGCGGTAATCTTACTGCAAACAATTGGAATAGGTTTAGTGATTGGATATCTAGTTCGTGCCTACATCTACGATGTAACTCCTCAATATTCTCACCCTGAGATGTTCGATGAACATGGCAACCCTGTTGCCGACAGTCTAATCTCTTTCCGATTTGAAGGTGAGACCCCCTACCTCGATGAATTTGACGACTAATCATGGCAAAACTTCCTAACAATCCACTGGTCTCCGAACTGTTCAAAGCAGTACACGGTGCTAAGACTGTGGATAAGAAGGTTGAACTACTGGAATCCCACAAACGGGATGACGTAAAGGCAATCCTTATCTGGAACTTCGATAAGGGTATCAAGTCTGCCATCCCTGAGGGTGACGTTCCTTACAAGAAGAACGAATCACCTGCTGGCACTGATGGGCACACCCGTCTGGCACATGAGTGGCGGTCACTGTATAACTTTATCCGTGGCGGCAACGACAAGATTTCTCAGATGCGTCGGGAGACCCTGCTGATTCAACTGTTGGAGTCACTCCATGCTGATGAGGCAGAGATCGTTACCCTGGTCAAGGATGGTGAACTGCAAAGCAAGTATCGCATCACTCGTAGTGTTGTAGAGAAAGCGTACCCTGAGATCCACTGGCGTGATAAGTGAAGTTTCTCATTGATCTAACAGATCATTGCAACTCCAAGTGTCCTCTGTGTGCCAGACATAAGACATCATATAACGATGAGGTTGCGGTGCTCGCACCCGATCCATCAATGAACCTGTCAAAGATTTCACTTCAACAGTGGAAGACATGGTTCCCACAAAAGACCCTTGAGAAGACAGAGTTGATCTACTTCCAAGGGTCTTTTGGTGAACCAACATTATGTGATGATTTGCTTGAGATATATGCCTACACCCTGAAGTCCAACCCCAACATCGTTTTCCAGATGAGTACCAACGGTGGTACCCGTGACGATGAATTTTGGGGCAGACTTGGTGCTCTCATGGGAGCATCACACAAAGATAGTTTCCTCATCTTTTCTATTGATGGTCTAGAAGATACCCTGCAGCAATACCGTGTGGGTGTGGACTACAAGAAGGTGATGCAGAGTGCTAAAGCATTCATCAAGTCAGGTGGTCCTGCTGTGTGGAGGATGCTGGTGTTCAAGCACAACCAACACCAGATAAAAAGATGTAAGACACTGAGCAAACTGTGGAAGTTCAAAGACTTCCAACACACTCGTGTCAATGATATGTATGACGCCAGTGGACGTGGAAATGGTAAGTTTACTTATTCCTACAGGAATAAGGTGCACACCCTGCAGGTAGCAGATGATCCAGACCAAACGTACCGCCCAGACCCTGTAGCAGAGGACTCAGAGGTCGTGTGTCGCTATGGTCATATCAAAGGCAGTCCTGGGCAACTGAGGATTGATAGTAGGGGTGTGGTGCATGCCTGTTGCTTCCACCAGTCACGTCTCAGGTTCTTCTACCCTGGATATTATATTGACAATGATATTGATGCACCTGCGGTCTTCCGTGACATCAACAACCCAAACAAGGGAGTGGGTGCAGAGTATATTCAGAAGGTCTTCTGGGACAACGTGATCCCTTTGATTGAGGAGCAGGGCGGTATCAAAACCATTTCTTTAGAGCACCACTCGTTACATGATGTATTGCAAACTCCCTTTTTCCAACATACTCTGGTAGAATCTTGGAGTAATAGACCGCACATCTGTGCAGACTATTGCGGTAAGAAAAGGTGTATCCGTTGATACATTTTTTCTTTTCTATATAATACTACATCATGAAATCGTTCATCCAACTTTGTTGGACGCAAGTAAGTCGCGGAACGGAGCGTTCATCCCATGTTTGAATTTCTACTTTACTCAGGTATTGCCTGTGCAGATGCTGATGCTGTGATCCTTCGGATTGAGAAGCATGAAAATCTGGAAGCAGAGTGGAAACTCGAGCTGGTCGAGACCGTAAAGGAATCTACACCAGAATGTTGGGACGCAAACGACTGAAGGAACGGGGACTAAACCACCCTTTCTTTTAGGAGACCTACCATGAACACACTGAAGATGATCCGTGATCAAATCAAGAAAGCATCCGCTCTTCACGATGCACAGATCACTCACACTGCCTACCGTGGTGTGAAGTATGAGTGCAAGCAACCCATTGAGGAAACTCATGGGAACTTCTGCTATCGCGGACGGACCTACACCAAGTGATGAGGTTGTAAAAATCTCATATAAGTAAGGGAAGGTTTGACACCTTCCCTTTTCTGTTTTATAATAAAACTATGGAACGAGACAAACTCAAACTAATCGTTTCCGACTTGGAAATGCTGCTTAGTGCACTCAAAGCAGAGGTCTACTCAGATGTAGAAGCATATCGCTTCGATGAGATTGACCCTGTTGAAATTGACTACGACGAAACTTACGAAGGTCCATGAGCGTCAAACTAATTAGCGTCACTCCCGATGCGGAGCAGACGATGGCATACATCGCCCGCGTAAGCAACCCTGCAAACCAAGAGAACGAAAAATATGCAGGACTTCTGAAGTATTGCATCAAACACAATCATTGGAGTGTATTTGAACAGTCTTCAATGACACTGGAGATATCAACTACACGTGCAATTTCAGCTCAAATTTTGAGACATAGGAGCTTTACATTTCAAGAATTTTCACAACGCTACGCTGATACTCAACTCCTAAAGGACAACATTCCCCTGCCAAAGATGCGTCGGCAGGATACAAAGAACAGACAGAACTCCATCGATGACCTGGATGATTTCATTGTCCAGAGACTAGAGTTGCAGATGCAAACTCTGTTCTCCTCTGCTCAGGCATTGTACAACCAGATGCTGGATGCAGGTGTGGCAAAGGAGTGTGCAAGAAATGTGCTTCCGTTATGCTCGCCCACCAAAATGTACATGACCGGTTCATGCAGATCATGGGCACATTACATCTCCCTCCGTACTGCTAACGGTACACAGCAGGAGCACATGGACATCGCTAAGGAGTGTAAAAAGATCTTCATTGAACAATTCCCTGCTGTTAGTGAGGCACTGGAATGGGTCGAATCTGCGGAATAAATTTGTCGCACAATGGATCTCTTGCCATTCTTGAGGATGGGGAGGTCCAATTTTATGTGGAAGAGGAGAGATTGAGTCGTGTCAAGCGGGACAGGTCTGCCTACACTGCTGCGACTCAATTTTTAGATGATTTTATCGATGTGGTCACCATCAGTGACTGCTTCACCAAATATAACTTGGAAAAATACCTGCTTAGAACCAAGCAGGCAAACAAAATCATTGATCTAGTCAAGGAAAGGGGACTTCCTCTCAAGGATTATCGTGACAGACATCATGAATGTCATGCAGCAAATGCCTACTACAACTCTGGGTTCGATAATGCTGCTGTCATTGTCATGGATGGCAAAGGTTCCCTCCATCCCCACAAAGACTGGAAGTTTTGTGAGACTGAAAGTATCTACGATGTGAGCGGCGGCAAGTTTGAGTCAGTCTTCAAACACTACTCAACATTCTGGAGTGAAGAGGAGTCTAAGAAGTTAGGTGCTTCCTTCTGGGATGGTGGAAACTTTTACAGCACCAGGACCAGCGTCGGTCAGGCATACCGCAGGGTGTCACGATACTGTGGGTTTGATGAGACACATGCTGGTAAAACCATGGGTCTATCAACATACGGTGCAGCACCTGAGGACCTGTTCGAGATTCACAATGGACACAGCGTGTGCTCCACTGAACTTAGTGCAGAAGGTAACACTACTAGTTACACAGGAATTGAATACCATCCTGAAGACTTAGCGTACCGACTCCAGAAGTCTGCCGAGAAGCATGCCTTATTCATGTTAGAGAAAGCGTATGAGTTGACCGGCAGGGAGAATGTGGTAGTGACAGGAGGATTCTTCCTCAACTGCATTGCCAACTATCAACTCCTGAAGACTGGCATAAATCTCTATGTAGATCCACTTGCATATGACGGCGGAATCGCCATTGGTTCTGCCCTTTTAGAACATTATGAGAACACTGTACCTCGGTCCTGAATACGATCTGTCTTCAATCAAAGGTGAGGATGTAACTTACGATGATGTAGCAGAGATCATTGCAGGTAGAGAACTAGTTGCTCTGTTCCAAGGCAGGTCAGAGGCAGGTCCTCGTGCTCTTGGCAATCGCTCTTTGCTTTATGACCCCCGTGATAATGAAGCACAGAAGGTAGTAAACAAAATAAAAAAGCGTGAGGAGTGGAGACCATTTGCTGCCAGCGTCATGCTTGAGTATGCAAATGATTGGTTTGATATGCAGGGACTTGATGAGTCACCCTTCATGATGTATGCCATGGATGCACGTCCAACTGGTTGGCATCTGATCCCAGGTGTCCTGCACATCGACAAAACTTGTCGCATCCAAACTGTTACTGAGAAACAGAACGAGCACTACTACAAACTGATCCGTGCATTCTGGGACAGGACAAGCATCCCAATGCTATTCAACACCTCGTTCAACCTGGCAGGTCAACCCCTGGTAGAGACACCGCAAGATGCATTCGCTACCTTCAACATGTCAGACATACCTTACCTTTACTTTCCAGAGATCGGAAAGCTGGTACGAAAATGACTTTTGAGTTACCAGAAACTGGAAAAAAAACTCGGGCAAAAAATTTGCTCCTAGGGTTGAACATGTCCAACAACGGTTCGGCATGTGTTTTAGAGGATGGTAAACCCGTTTGGTACCTGGAGGCAGAGCGTGCTTCTTATGTAAAGTATGACTATGACATCAGGATTCTCCTTGACAGGTTGCCCAATGATATAGAGCACATTGCTCTGGCAGATTCTTTTTGGAAGCGAGGTAACAAGCAGGTCGATAACGTCAAGATTTTGTCTGCTGTCAAGAAAAAGTTCCCCGGTGCCACACTGTATGACTACAGGAAGAAGCACCACATGACACATGCAGCGTGTGGTTTCTACAACTCTGGGTTCACCAGTGCTACCTGCATTGTGGTTGATTCCAACGGATCAAAGACACCAGATGGACTAGAGATTGAGTCTGTCTTCTTTGCACCCACCTGGGACACCATTCACAAAACGATGTTCTCTCCTGACAGCATAGGTTTTGGTAGGAGATTTGAAGAGGCATGTGTTCACTATGGGTGGCACCACATGGATGCAGGTAAGGTCATGGGCAAGAGTGCATATGATTCTGAACCTGCCAAGTCTCTACAGGCAGAGTGGGAGGAGAGGGTGCTCGACCTGATCTGTATGGCACCTACAAAGGATATTGTTCTGGCAGGTGGATGTTTCTTGAACTGTGTAGCAAACTATAAAGCACTCAAAAGATTCCCTGACTACAGGTTCTATGCAGAACCACTAGCGAATGATGGAGGCACTGCTATGGGTGCTGCTTACCTGGCATACCATGGCATTGATTGACATCCTAGACATCAGTGCATCGATTGGATGTAACCTTCAGTGCAAGGGTTGCAACCATTTCAGTAACTATTTTGCTCCTGGTAGCAAGATTGATACGGATAGTTTACTCAAAGATATTGAAACGCTACTACCCAGGGTAAATATTGGTAGGGTATCTGTTATTGGCGGTGAACCCCTACTGAATCCACGTTGCAGAGAGATTCTCGATGCATGTACAGCACACACTGACGCTCCTGTTTATCTATACAGTAATGGTCTATTGCTCCTGGAGAATGAAACGTGGATCAAGGAAATCTTAGAGAATCCTCAGGTGTTTCTTAGGATCAGCATTCATTTAGAAAGAGTAGAAGATATCATCAAAGAGTTCAACCACCCCAAGGTTCTCGTCACTGAGCACCATACAGGCAAGGACAGGTGGTTCAACTCAATCAAGAAAAGGGATGGCAAGGTCCATCCCTACACCCACAACAATCCGGCAAAGAGTTTCAAGGTATGTTCCTGTCCTAATGCACAGTTGTATGGAGGGAAACTATGGAAGTGTCCTAACACAGCATTCCTGAGGGAATTGTTGTATGTAACAGAACAGCAGGATGATCCTGAGTGGCAGGAGTATCTTGTCGATGGTCTTCCTGTCACTTGTAGTGATAATGAGTTGACAAAATTCTGTAGTAATAGTAAACTGCCTGAAAGCGTTTGTAACATGTGTACCGCCAAACCAATAAAGTTCAGTGCTGCACTGCAAGAACGCAGTAAACGAAAGGTTATTTCCCCAAAATAAATACCCAAAACTACCCCCCACATGCCAACATACCCCGTAAAAAATCTAGAAACAGGTGAGACAAAGGAATTGTCCATGACTGTCGCTGAGTATGATCAGTGGAAGAACGACAATCCTGCCTGGGATAAAGACTGGTCTAAAGGTGTTGCCTCTGCCGTTAGTGGTACAGGTGATGTCTATAGCAGAACTGATGGCGGATGGAACGAAGTTCTGTCAAAGGTTGCACAAGTCCCTGGTTCCAAAGTCAAGCCTCAGAAAACTACACACTCATGACTGCACGTCGTAAGAAAATTTCGTCATCTGTCGGTGCTGGTATGACTGCTAAGCAAATGCGACGCAAAAAACCGATCAATTCTGATTCGATGGTAGACATCCTACCAATCACTGACAATCAGGAGACAGTCTTTCAGAAGTACAAGGAAGATCAGAACCTGTTTCTGTATGGGTGTGCTGGTACGGGTAAAACATTCATCACTCTCTACTTGGCATTGAAGGATGTTCTTGATCCTCTGAACCAATATAACAAGGTCGTTCTTGTTCGCTCATTGGTCTCTACTCGGGAGATTGGTTTTCTTCCCGGTGATCACGAGGATAAGTCCGCTCTTTACCAGATTCCTTACAAGAATATGGTGAAGTACATGTTCGAGATGCCTACGGACAATGACTTTGAGATGCTTTGGGGTAACCTCAAGACACAGGAGTCAGTGACGTTCTGGTCTACTAGTTTTATCCGTGGTACCACGTTGGATGATGCTATTATTATTGTAGATGAGTCTCAGAACCTGAACTTCCACGAACTTGACAGTATCATCACCCGTGTTGGTGAAGGTTCTAAGATCATGTTCTGTGGTGACGTAGCACAGACTGATCTTGTCAAGACCAATGAGAAGAATGGAATCCTAGATTTCATGAAGATCGTTCAGCGTATGCCTGAGTTTGATGCGATTGAATTCGGCATCGATGACATCGTACGCTCCGGTCTCGTCAAGTCTTATCTCACCAGTAAAATTGAACTTGGTATGTGATGTTTGATTATGTAGAATGTGAACTTCCGCGACTCCAGCGGAAGAATATTGAAGGAGTTCGTTTCTACACAGTCAATGAGAGACCGATGGTGTCCATCACCTCGGTCACTTCTCATTGGAATGCTAAGAAATTTGTAGAGTGGCGGAAGCGTGTCGGTGATGACGAGGCAAACCGCATCACCAAGCGTGCTACTAGTCGTGGTACTGAATGTCATGAGTTGATTGAGACATTCCTGCTGAATAAAGAGGTTCAATATAAGAATCCTGGACCGAAGATGCTCTTTCTCCAGGCGAAAAAGACGTTGGAAAAGATAAATAATATCTACGCATTAGAAAAAAGTCTCTACAGCGAAGAGCTTGGGGTAGCAGGCACAGTTGATTGCATCGCTGAGTACGAAGGCGAGCTTGCTATTATTGACTTCAAAACATCAGCAAAACCTAAACCTAGATCTTGGATTGAAGGTTACTTTGTGCAGGCAGCAGCATATGCTTGTATGTTCTTTGAACGTACTGGTATTCCCGTCAAAAAACTTGTCATCATTATGACATGTGAGAACGGAGAGGTGCAAGTGTACGAAGAATATGATAAAATGAAATACATGAAACTTCTTGTTCTTTACATCGACAAATTCGTTGAAGAAAAAATCACAGCACTCCAAGTCCGAAATGAAGTCTATTTTGAAGAGTAAGTTCTTGTGTCAAGACAAGTTCACGAATGACATTGAGAACTTAGTCAAAGACAATGCTGACATGAACTACATCGAGGCGATTTGTTTCTATTGTGAGACAAACAACATCGAGATCGAGTCAGTTTCTAATCTCATCACCAAACCTTTGAAAGAAAAACTCAAAGGCAATGCGATGAACCTAAATTATTTGAAGAGGACATCTAGAGCAAAGTTCTTTAGTATCTAATGGACAAACGAGAGTTCAAACTATCTCAGATCAAGAGTCACCTATCACTAGAAAGACTTCGAGAAGTATCTGAGAGTGTGGACTTCGTTCGACAACAGAAAGGATTCTGGATAACAAACTTCAAACAGGTTACTCCTGAAGAGATTGCATCTCTTGAGGCGGAGCGACCTACCACAAGACTGTTGAGCATACATGTCATCAACGGATGCAACCTGGCATGCCGTGCATGTAACCATAACAGTAGTCTTCTTGGTGTCAAGAGTGGGGTAGACATCGATGCTTTGATGGAAGACATCAAAGAATTCTTGCCCAAAGTATATGTGTGGAGTCATATCAGTATCATTGGTGGTGAACCTTTACTAGAACCACGCACCAGAGAGGTCGTGAAGGTTACCAGAGAGGTCGCAGAGGCAACGGGGCAGACCTGTAACATAAAACTGTTTAGCAACGGTTCACGCCTCTTACAGGAGCAGGAGTGGATCGCTGATGAAATGTTGAAAGGTGTCAACTTCAGACTCACCTTTCATAAACCCTGGTTTACTGAGCAAGGATCAGTGAACTGGTGTAATACTGCAAAGTTCATCAGGTATCTTCAGTCCAGAGACGTGGACATCGATAACCTGTTGGAGTTTAGTGAAGCATTCCGTTTACTGGATGGCAAACCCAGGCAGTGGTTTGACCTTGTGCGGTATGAGATCACAGAAGATCAAATCAAATACTACCCATTCGAGGAAGGGAATCCTGAAGAAAGTTTTCAGCACTGCACCTGTCCCAATAGTCAGTTGTATAATGGACACCTGTGGAAGTGTCCCATGATCTCTTACCTTAGAGAATCATTGGATGCCACAGATCAACTCAATGATCCTGAATGGCAGAAGTATCTGGCGTACAAACCCACCAGCATCTCTGCTTCTACAGATGACATCCAAGCATCGTTTGATGAGGTAAAAAAACCTCATGAGATCTGCTCCATGTGTCCTCGCAACCCTGTGTGGTTCACAGCAACCAAACAGTTGGATGCGAAATTGAAAAAGAACGTCGCAATGCACGATGAAGCAACCTATGACACCGTTTGATACTTACAAAGAGTATCTGGCGTACAAAAATCACTTCTCCAAGGAGAAGTATGATTACTTTGTGTATGGCGGCAAGTCCAGAGCAAGTCTTGACTCCTTCTATAAGAGGAAGGACAGGTATTTTTTTGAGAAGACATCAAGGAAGTACAAGGACGAGGACATCCGAAACTTCTTCCTTGCTAACTTTGTGAGCACTGATAACCCACAGGGTCTGTGGATCGGTAACATCATCCGTGGCGGTGAAGGAGTTTACGTGGCATGGCAGCGTCGTCAGCAGAGTTTGTTTTACAACTTCAAGAGCACCAACAAAAACATGTTGGAACAGTATGGGTTGCAGCAATTCATTGAAGTGAAGGGTGGTCACCCACCACTCCTCAAGGAATACCTGGCAGGCAACCTCAGCATTGAAGAGGCAGTAATCTATGAGAAGTTGTTTGGATACTGCAAAGACTACGACAAGAAATTAGATGACCCAGTGTGGCATCAGATCGGAATGAAAATCAAAAAGTATCTACCGTTTCTAAATATTGATAAAGAAAAGTATCGTATGCAAGTAATTGCTGAGGTCAAAGATCAATTCTAATGAGCAAATTTTTTGAGAACGAGAATGTCCGCCGCGAAATGGAGGACATCTATGACATTCAAAAAGAACTGTACAATGTGATCATGCAGTTCCCCTCCATGTCTGACGCTGCGAAGTGGGAGCACATTGAAACGTTGAAGAGTTTGATTGAGAAGCAGCAGATCATGTGGACCAGGGTCTCATACTCCGAAGACCCTGAAGCAGTTGACATGAAGAAAAAGATTCAGGAGTCTGCCAAACAGATTGGATTTGGTAACGCAGACATGAATACTATTTTCAGTAACATGAAGAACACCTTGAATCTGATGCAAACGCAACTAAAAAGGCAATGAAAGATTTACTGACTATTGGATGCTCAATGACTTGGGGAGCTGAGCTTGAACGATTATTTTTGTTCAACGAATTAGGTTTAGAGCATGCTATTGTCCCCAAATATCAAGATGATGAGAGAGGTTTTGGTTATGTTCTAAAGGGGGAGAATGAATTAGTTGATAAGGTTTTTGGTGGTCCTTATATGGTAGATAACTCCCTTTCCAAAGAAATGGATCTGTATCGAAAATCTAATAGATGGGGAGGACTCCTTGCTAAAAAGATGGGACTCAAGGAGGTTTCTCTTTCAAGAAATGGTCATTCTAATCAAGCAATGGTGCACGACATTGCACGATACCTACAAGATGATAGTAGAAGAAAGAACTTAGATTATGCAGTGGTTCAACTTACATTTCCTAACAGGTCTATTGTTCCATCTGCAAGCAAAAAAATACTCTCGTCAATGTATCCTAACTTTAGGGAGTGGGAATATGCTGATTGGTATTTTGAGGGTGGTGCATATGTAAACAAAGTGTACTCTATAAATGGATTGTGGTTGTCTGTTGGTGCAGGTCAATCTAGGTCAAAGCATAAAATACGCGAAGAAGGAGGTTATATGCGTCAGTTTTTCAATTCTCTAACTAAATGTTCAGATGAATACTATGATGCGTTGACGTGGCATGCAATGTGGTCAATTTATGGACTGTTTGCAAATTATAATATTCCTATGAAAATATTTTTCATTTCAGATATATCTGATACTGGATATCAGGACTCTATTCCGTGTAATGCAGTTTTAGATAATAATTTGTATATTGAGTGGGGTAGTGAGGAGTGGGATAAAATGCGTATAACATTTCCTGGTTTTGTTGGAAAATTTGGATGCATGGAATATAGAGATAATGAGGGTCATGCGTTGAGTGTCTATGGAACACATTTAGGTATAGAAGGTCATAAAATATGGGCAGATACTATTTTTGAATACATTGATTGTAAATAAATAACTTTTGTTTACTGCAATGATTTCTGTTTTATTTGTTGGTAAGGTGAAGGAGTTCACTGACGAGTACAATGAGTACAATAACACCCTGCTGGATAGTGCACAGAAGATCCCAGGGTTTATAGGTATGGAGAGTGAGATGGTAGATGACATTGAGATCACCATCAGTCAGTGGCAGAGTGAAGATGACGTGCGGGAGTGGGCACGTGATCCAACGCACATGAAAGCAAAGCGAAGGGTCAAAAAATGGTACCACTGGTACCGCGCTAAACATTTTACGTCTAACCAATGAACGAAGACGATCTGTATCCAGTGTTTGAGGATGACTGGTATGCATCCTTGAACATGGGCATACAGGAACTCCGTATGTTGTACAGTCACATCGAGTATTCAATCAAGATGTGGCCGGGTGCTCCTGCACGTCCAGTGGAGGAGCAAGAGTATCTCCAGAAATTGAAGTCACGAATTGCAAGTGTAATAATGCAATACAACTTTGACATGCTGGAACTGGAGTGATAGAATGCACTTGTATCATGCACTCCGCATTGAAATGACAAAGGGTTTCAAAGATCTTCGTAATGTAAAACCACGTCCTGACTTGACACCACAGACCACTACCGTTGACACGTCAGAGAAAAAGAAACCTCAGACCCTGCTGAACAGCAAGCATCTTGCCTTTGATAAAGATGGCAATGTGGTAAACGCACGTGATCAAAGAGAGAAAAAAGCAATAGAAGATCGTAAGCGTATGAATGTGATTGTCGCCACTGGATTGCTGTTCATTGTTTTCGGTCAAGTTTATCTTGGTTCTGCTATCAACGGTATGACAAGAACCATCAACCGTCTTGCTGAAACTTCCTTGACAGGTGCTAAATAAATCGCTATATTATGTAAGCGGTGACAATCTTACAAATCCACCGAATCTAATCTAATATGTCTTTTGCAGACCTCAAAAAACAATCTCGACTTGGTTCTCTGACTTCAAAGTTGACCAAGGAGATAGAAAAAATGAATACCAGCGGCGCTGGTAACACAGACGAACGTCTGTGGAAACTTGAAGTCGATAAGGCAGGCAATGGTTATGCCGTCATCCGATTCTTGCCCGCTCCCGATGGAGAAGAACTCCCTTGGGCGAAGGTGTGGTCACACGCCTTCCAAGGACCTGGAGGTTGGTATATCGAAAATAGCCTGACCACCTTAGGACAGAAAGATCCTGTCTCTGAGTACAACCGTCTCCTTTGGAACAGTGGTACTGATAGTGACAAGGATTTGGCACGTAAGCAGAAGCGAAAGCTCACTTACATTGCGAACATCTACGTTGTCAAGGATCCGACTAACCCCCATAACGAAGGACAAGTTTTCCTTTATAAGTTCGGAAAGAAGATCTTTGACAAGATCACTGCTGCCATGCAGCCTGAGTTTGAAGACGAAGAAGCAATCGACCCGTTCGATTTTTGGCAAGGTGCGAACTTCAAACTGAAGGCAAAGAATGTTGCGGGTTACCGTAACTATGACAGTAGTGAGTTTGCTGCTGCATCTCCGGTGCTGGACGACGACGATGCCCTAGAGGCATTGTGGAAGAAACAGTATTCTCTAGAAGAATTTACTCGCCCTGATCAGTTCAAGGCATATGGGGAACTAGAGAAGCGTTTGAATTCCGTGTTGAACAACACCCGGAAACCAGTTGACCCTGAGACCTTCGATGAGGAGGAAGCAGCGGTCACTAAATCTCGTCAGCAAATGGATGAGGAAGATCGTGTCGTCAAATCTGTTCCGAGATTCATCGATAATGAACCTGTTGTCGCGACCAGGTCAACAGATGTTGATGACTCAGATTCAGATGACGATGCCCTGTCCTATTTTCAGAGACTTGCCGAGAGCTGAGGCATGAAGTTTTACAGCTTCAACGAGCTGATTGGAGTCTGGGATGGGGAGCTCCCCATCCTGGACTTTTCTCTTAGGAAGATCTATGAATGGAGGGATGAGTTCCCTGAGTCAGAAGGCAATTCCAACATCGAGGGTTGGCAACGCACTGGTATGCACAAGGATGGGCGATTCAGTTCACTGATGTCACTCATCGCAAATAAGTCTCGGGAATACATCGATCAGCATGATGTAAAACCACCCCGTTACATGGAAATTGTTCACGCCTTTGCCAACATCAATGGACCTGGTGCATCAAACTGCATGCATCATCACACCTATGGTCAGATCAGTGGGGTGTACTGGTTGAAAACTCCACGCAATAGTGGTGATCTGATCATCATGAGTCCTTTTCACAACCAATACCTGAATACCTCGTGTGTATCAAAAATAGACCGCAATGCGATGGTCATCGAACCCAAATCAAACACAGGGGTGTTTTTCAACAGCAATCTAGTTCATTACGTAGATCAGAACCGATCAAGCAAAGATAGGGTGTCTGTAGCGTTTCACATCCTTCTTCACCCGTAGCGAAAACGAACTTTCAAATACCAGAAACTGGAAAAAAAACTCGGGGTAAAAATTGCCCCTATAGGATTTTATGTACAAAAACATAGTCATCATAGAACGGAATATCGATGTGACGCCGTTTTTGGAGGAATTGAACCCAGATCACTGGGACTGGGTTTCGCAGCAAACGGGGAATAACCTAGGAGGCGACAGAAACCCATATGGGTTCTTACCGCTAGTTTGGGCAAAAGTTCAAAAAGGCGAAGATCCGCATGATGCGATGGGACAAGAAAAAACGGCACTTTACGACTTATACCCCAAAGTGCACGAATTTTGGAAAAAGCACAATATCACCGAAACTGGCAGAGCAGCATTTTTCCGATTACAACCCGGAAAACGTGTTTTGGAGCATATTGACCGTGGTGAGTATTATAAGAAAAAAGACCGATATCACCTATCTCTGCAAGGCACCTATTTGTACCGTGTTGGTGATGAAAGCATGATTGTGCCACCTGGCACGTTTTTCTGGTTCCACAACAAATTACCCCACGAGGCATTCAACGTGGGGAATGTTGATAGGTATTCACTGGTCTGGGATGTTCCTCACAGTCCCAATAACCCACATTTAGCGAAGTGCTAAAAGGCGAAGATTATCTCCTTTCTTCATCTTACGGTCAATGTATTGACTAGAATCTTCATAAGTCATGATGTCCCTCATGTCTTCGATAATGGTATCGATGTACATTGACTTGAGAGTGAAGATGTTCCGCTTCGCATCATTTTTGCGAGTCTCATACTCTAGGTAACTAACTGACTGAGTTCCTTGATCAGTGTAGTTGATACCTCTGTATGAGTAAGTAAACGTGGCATCTCCATCAACCACGAGACCACCTTGCTGCAAGAGCTTCCCTTCAGGATCGCGACGCTCGACACTTTCGTAGTGATGAATCTCAGCAAGTTGCTGAGGAGTATAGTTGTTGTCGATATAACGTTGGAAGTCAAACTCACTCATAGGCCATTCATCACGAATGTTTAGAATGTTGTTGGAGATTAGGATAATCCAATCGTATTCTGGATTGCCATACAACTCATCTGCCACATTATCGGGACGGTCATCGCCACGAATGGAAAACTTGTCAAAGGCAGCAGCGACCTGGAAGATGTCGTCTCGAATCTTGCCTCTTTTGAAGATATTGGTGCTTTCAACGTAGTCGGAACTAGATGACCGATTGTCGGAAAATGAAAGCAGAGATACTTTGGGAAAGTCGTCGAAATAAGCCATTAGAATCCGATGTCCTCCTCGGTGATTTTGTTAGTGCCCATGAGAGGACCTTGGAACCTAATCAGATCTTCAGTAGAAGCAGTTCGATTTTCGCCCAACTTATAATCATCACGGAAGATTGGAGTAAGCTCAGTGAAACTGAGCATCATGGTTGTTCTGACTGGTTGGGAGATTGATTTTGGGTCGGCATATGACTGATAGACACCTCCATCAGTGTAATTGAACCCAATATTGGTCAAAGCACACATTTTGTGGATAGGCAATGCCCTAATCCGTTCCTGACCATTGAAGTATGAGATTCGGAAGATATCTGGAGAACCAATGAAGATGCCAGTACCAGTCTTCAGGGGAGTCATGCCCTCCTTGAAGAATTTTGAAATGCTATTTGCTTGTTTAGCATCCTCTTCATTATTGGGAGCAAACTCATATTTGAACACAAACTGTCTCAGTTTAGGACCTGAGAATAACAACTCCATATTGGGGTTCAAGACCTGACCATTTTTTCTGGCAATGAATTGTGCAGGATCAACATTGATGTTTACCTTAGACAAAAGTATCTTGGCAATTTGACCACTGATTGCTGTATTGACATCACCGCCAGCAGTTTGTACTTCATTGGCAAAAGTTTGACCCACCTTCGTTATATTTTGCAATCCATTTCTTATTAGGTCAAATACGTTTTGTTGTTTAGAAAACGTCTTAGAAATTTCATCTCGTGCCGTCATGAATGTACCCGCTTCCACAATATTGGCAGTTCCTTGACCCCAGTTCATGCCTTGACTGGTTTGGAGATCATTTGGGATTGGTAGACGGACACTACCAATAAATTTTCGTGTTTGAACGGACCTGGTTAGACCATCAGTAAAGATTTTAGATAAGTCAGCTGCTACACTAGCATTTGGGGCACTATATTCAAACCGCTCAATCTTCATGTAATCTTGAGCACCCAAACCATCCTCTAAGTAAATTGCATCAACAGGATATTGAAAAAACTTTGGCGGTTTATTTTTTGTTGACGTAAACACCTGAGCAGCAGCTTCTTCTAGATTGGAGGGCACTGCTGGGATCGGCGCAACGTCGCCATTGTAAGCAGCATCAGGATGAAGAAAATTCTTTGCCTGGAAAGATGGAATTACCTGAGACGCATCATATTCACTTTTTCCTAAGTTTGCAGAAAGGCGGGCGATAGTATTACCATCATAAGCAAACGAGGTACCTGCTTTGTTGGCAGCGTCTTGTACCTCAGATAGCATGCCTGACTTCGATGCCAGGGAATATGCACTGTCTAATGCACGAACCAATCCTCTTTCTAAGGCAGGATCATCTAACAATTTTCTATTATTACTCTGATTCAGGTCTAGACTTACTCCAGCAGCATCCACAAGACCTCTAATCGTTCCAAACTGATCATCCAGTTTGGTGCTCATAATCAGTCGATGGGCAGCACCTTGGATAGTAACCTTCTGGTTCAGAAGACAGTTTTTACCAATACATTTGTTACTCATTAGTTCTTGAGGGTGCCTTTACGATAAACCGTGTCAGGATCAATATCAATTTCAACGGACCCGAAGTCCCTAACAAATTTTTCAGAATCAAGGTTGACTGCTTTATCCCACTCTTCTGTTGCAATAGTGAGGAAGGGACTGCGGACGTAGGATTTTAGGTATTTATGGAACCCCCGCAATCTTGCTAAATTATCTCCAGCATCAATATATCTCAATAGTGCCAATCTATTCTCTGGTCTGTGGTAATGTAGGTTGACACCCCAAAATACTGTGCCTCTTTCTACCGCAATCATATAGCACAATGGGTTGCGGTCATAGAAAGGCAATTGCTCTGCTGTTTTCGCTGTATATTGAAACAGAGCAATTCTGCCAGGAATAGGTCTTCCTTCTAAAGTAGACTTTGGGAATTCATCTCTATATTCCAAGTTCCTTCTCCGTCATGACTTGAAACTCCCATCGGCGGTCAGCACAGAACTCCTCTGCTGCCTTCCACTTTGCTTGGTTTTTGGCATATTCGAGAGTTTCATAGAGATGCTTTTTGGTCTTCCTTTTTGTTGTTGGAGGAGCACACTGCTTAGCAGGTTTGATCTCAATAATCTTCTCAATAACCTGACCCTTTACATTCTTGTATTTGATGTAAAAGTCAGGGAAGTACCTACGGATACGTTTGGTCGTAGGATCATAATATGGAATATGAAACTCTTCAGATGCCCAGAATAAAATGTTCTCATTCTTGTCGCAATAGACCATAAACTTACGTTCCCAGAGAGAGCGATAGATTATGTTTCTGGAATCCCCTTTATACTTTCTCGGATTCGACGGCCTATACCGACCTTGATATGACATACATAGTATACTAGACCACTCTATATTTAGAGGTAATGTCAAAACCCGCTGCAGTTATAAGTGACTCTAACAGGAGAATTCTGAAGACTGATGACCTTTACCTCGGCAAGACCAGGGCAGGGGGTATTGTTCCCGCCTTCAACAACATTTATGATGTAACGATTGATTTTGCGGGGGATAAAACTAGCACTCTGGCAAACCATATCAAATCGACGGTGCTGTATGAGACTGATGAACCTCCTGGAAGTTACCTTTCTCTGTTTTGCTCAGAGGCACTTCTTCCTGGAAGTCAGTTTCAAACTTCCTCTGTTGATGGACTTCGCCAGGGTTTGCAACAACAATATGCTTTGTATCGTAGATATCCCGATATCAACCTGACTTGGTATTCTCAAAGAGATTACTTTACTAATGATGTGTTCAATGCCTGGATGGAATTCATCGCTCCTCCGGATTTTGGTAAAGACACAGTAAATTTGGATGAAAAACTGAAAGGGAGTAATCCTTCTAGAAGGTTGAGATATCCAGATCAGTACAAGTGTAATTTGGAGATCACGTCATTTAGTCGTGACGCTAGCAATCCCAGTTACATCACATATCATATTAGAAGAGCATTCCCAACTAACATCATTGCTGCTCCTTTGGCATATGGAAAAGCAGAATTGATCAAGACTACAGTATCTTTTGCTTACGAAACATACTACATTGGTCGTCAAGGTAGTTCTGCTAATGTTACTAAAGCAAATACTAGGGGGATTGAACTACCTCTCAACCCTGAAATAGTAATCGACGGGAGTGATCCGTTACCTAGGGAGGATAGGGAGACTCTTGGTAACGAAGAACCATCTCGTACTAAACTGACACCAGAATCTGGTACAAGTCTTGATTCTAATTTCAGAACTTTTAGACAACTCAAACCCCTACCCCCTAGTGCTACTAAACCGCTTCCCGATGTATTCAACAGTCCTGGGGAGAGATCTTTCGGGACACCCTAATAAATACCTGTACTGAATTGAATTGTTATGCCACTGCCTAAGGTTGTAACACCTGTTTTTGAGGTAAATCTGCTATCGACTGGTAAACCGGTCAGATATCGACCATTCCTGGTCAAGGAAGAGAAAGCACTATTGATTGCACTTGAAAGTGGTAATGATAAAACCATCATTGCTACTGTAAAAGATGTTCTCAAAGCATGCGTAGTCACTCGGGGAGTAAAGATTGATACTCTCCCCTCATTTGATCTTGAATACCTATTTTTGAACATCCGAGGTAAGTCAGTTGGTGAGACTGTAGAACTGCTGGTCACTTGTGCTGACGATGAGGATACTAAGGTTCCTTTGATGGTTCATATGTCAGAGATCGGTCTGGATGTTCCTGATGGTCATACTGACACTATTGAACTTGATGGAGGAATCTCTATCAAGATGAAGTATCCATCTATGGATGAGTTCCTGAAAAACAACTTCAGTGTTACTCAACAAACTAACAAAGACACGGTGGATGAGGCATTCAAGGTAATTGCCAAGTGCATTGACACTGTGTTTACTGAAGAGGAAGCATGGTCTGCTAGTGACTGCACTCAAACAGAACTGGTGAAGTTTATTGAGCAGTTGAGTTCAGCACAGTTCCAGAAGATTGAAAACTTCTTCTCCAGCATGCCTAAATTGAGGTATGAGGGCAAGGTGACTAACCCAAATACTGAAGTTGTGACTGATGTAGTTGTTGAAGGGATGTCAAATTTTTTCGGATAATGCTATATCACACGACTCTTGATGTGTGCATGG
>Ga0163111_10000250_pt1 | contig 32163 bp, 26 predicted proteins | sample CRUFie1St18metaG_FD_109645 | JGI IMG/M metagenome (GOLD analysis project Ga0163111, IMG submission 109645) | Marine microbial communities from the Costa Rica Dome - CRUD Field 142mm St18 metaG | ecosystem: Environmental > Aquatic > Marine > Oceanic > Photic zone | place: Costa Rica: the Eastern...
CTTAACGGTTATTGGCCTGATGGAAGGAATCCCCAACGCAGCATTACAATGGGGGCAAATTATGGCCTGTTCGACCTCCGATTGCCTCTTTTTTCCTGAGTGACTAGGGTCGTACGAGAATCGATATTTATGCGTATTCTGAAGATAGTTGGGAGAACCTTCTACCTCCTCCATGGTAGTGAACTTACTTTCCCTGTCTAAATCCGGATTGAAGGTTTTGGCTTGGTTGGAAGGCTTGGTCTCTCCCATTCGAAAATCCTCTAACTGGGAGACGATTTCACTTTCGCTGATTCCAAGCTCTCTGGAGATCTTGTCAATTGCAAGGGTCCTCTCATAATCACTCATCCCAACAAACTGCTGAAGTAGCACTGCAGGTATTCTTGACATAACTGCCGAAAGTGGGGGGCACTTTCAATACCCTCGGAAAGATGCGTCCCGTTTGAGATTATTCCGGGTCAACAATAGCTTCTGCCAGTGACTTCAATTTCCCTGAATCTAGATTCTCCCATGGGAATAACCCATCTTTGGTGGGCACTCTTCCAAAATGACCTCCGGATGATGTAGCAGAGTATATCGGTCTCTTTAGGTCCAGATCTCTAATCATCGCCGCAGGCCTCCAATCGAAGTGTGTCAGTAATAGATTCGTAATTACTCGATCTGGGTCATTACCTAATTCTGATTTAGAAGTACCGAAAGTTTCTGCTCTTAGGCCCACTGGACTTGATTTTCCGATTGCATAACCAACCTGAATCTGACACTTTTCTGCGATGCCAGAAGCCACGATATGCTTTGCAGCCCACCTCGCGTAGTATGCCGCCGAGCGGTCAACCTTTGAGGGGTCCTTTCCACTAAAAGCGCCCCCTCCATGCCTACCTCCGCCGTATGTATCGACGATTATCTTCCTACCAGTTAAGCCTGCATCGGCATAGGGTCCTCCAGGGTCGGGGAATGATCCTGTACCATTCACAATCACTTCTGGATTGTCCAACAGAGACTCTGGGATTGCATGTTCGATTACGTGTTTCTTTATTTCCCCCTCTATGTAGAGTCTTCTCTCTTCTTCTGACAAGTTGTTTTTCTCTGGCCAGTTGGGTCCTGCATCAGGAGCGTGCTGGGCGGCTATCACAACGGTCGATATCCTACTCGGAGTCTGAGAATTGTCGTCCATTTGTACAGTCACTTGGCTCTTCCCGTCAGGCCTGATCCAAGGGATAATTCGTTCTCCATGGACTTGTTCGAGTCTGCGGGTCAGTCTCTGAGAGAGAGCGGCGGCCAGTGGAAAGAATCTCCCGGTGAGCTCATCGGTCAGTTCAGTCTCCATGCATGCGTATCCAAACATGACTCCTTGATCCCCGGCACCCTGAGTGTCCAAATCTCCATCAACTCCCTGACTAATGAACTGCGACTGAGTAGTAATGTAGGTGAGGACTTTACAGAGCTCAGTTGAAGAAGCGTCCATTCCTATTCTGCTGTCGATGTATCCGATAGAGGACGCTTTGTCTCTGGCTATCTGCTCGTAGTCAGGTGCCTGTCCGTTCAGACTTACCTCTCCCGCGAGGATTATTACTGCCTCTCCCTCTATGCCTTTCACCATGGTTTCTACAGCAACTCTAGCATTGGGGTCCAAACTTAGGCATTCATCCAATATGGCATCTGATATTGCGTCACACAGCTTGTCAGGATGTCCGGCTGTCACCGACTCGGCAGTATCGGAACGAGAAGCGTGACCGTACATGAATCGTGGAAAGGTCCCACGCTCATATTTGTTTTTGAAGTGACAAGGGAACAGTTGGAATGAAAAGTGACCGTACTATCACAAAAACATGGAGGGAGCCATGGCAAGAGTTGACTGGATAGGAGACAAAGACATGGCCGAAGCCCTACTGAAGTCAATCCAACCCGATGACCCAGACTCTTTCAAATCTGAAATAACTGAGATTGATATTGGGGTGCGTCTGAGTATTTTCGTATCTTCAACGGATCTGGGTCAGATGCGTGCCACTATCGATGATATTCTAGCATGTTTGTCTGCTGTTGAGGGTAGTCTGGGAGCTTTGGGGGACTAGATAGGCATTCGGACCCTTCAAGTCTATGCACGATTGCCAGTCGACGTGAACGAGCTGCCTCATGACAGGTCTGAACTCCTTTTCCAGGGAAATTCTCCAAGTCAGATAATGACTGACTCAATAGATTCTTGGACGTTGGCGATGGTAAATGATGAACATGGTGGAGGGGTGGGTTCAGATCTTCGAATAACAGCAATGGTTACTTCCAAGGATAATGGGATACTCGCTGGGTTATTTGTCGTAGACCGCTTGATTGAGACCCATTTCACCGACTGTGAAATATATCGAACATTGAAGGAGGGTGATTCTGTAGTCTATGGCGAGGAGATACTGAAAATCTCGGGGCCCGCTGATCAGATATTACGGTGCGAGAGGATATTGCTCAATCTACTGGGCAGGATGTCAGGCGTGGCCACCAACACAAACAGGTGGGTTTCAGAGGCAAAGGATATCGGAGTCGCGTGCACGAGAAAAACCGATTGGGGCCTTCTGGACAAATGGGCGGTTCATGTCGGAGGAGGGCTCACTCACAGACTTTCAAGAGGGGATGCTTTGATGATTAAGGAAAACGACTTAGCATCTCTCGCTCCTGGAATATCCGACGAATGCGCTGCCGTTGGAATCGCTGTGGCCGGCATAGACATGGATTCTCATGCGGAATTCGTGGTTGTGGAAGTCAGGGATGAGTGTCAAGCTCTGAAAGCGGTTACTAAATGGAGTGAGATTCAGAAAGATCTCGGGAGGAGCGAAAAGATTGTTTTGCTGTTAGACAACATGGTGCCAGAGAAATGTGCTATCATTCATTCCAATCTGCTGGAGAAAGGACTTCGAGAGTGGTGTATTCTGGAGGGCTCTGGGGGAGTGGTTTATGATGATATTACGAGATGGCGCTCTTCTGGAGTCGACTTGATCTCAACCAGCGGACTGAATAGAGGAGTGACTCCAATCGACATTTCGATGAAGGTGATGGGGGCGGTTGAGTGACTGAAATTCCTGATTCCCATCCTAGAAAATCTTCGCTCCTATCTCGCGAGAAAATGGTCGAAGCCTCGAAGAGAGGATTGTTGGCAGATTCAGCGATGATTGCTCATGGGAGGGGGGAAGCATTTGACTATCTCTTGGGCGAGAGGACTAGCGCCTCTGCTTCTGTTGCGATTCGTGAAGCTGCTGCCCGGCTACTCAGTGCTACAAACCCCATTATCTCCATGAATGGAAACTCCACGGTTCTCGCAGGGACGGAAGCAATCAAAATTGCTACGATGATTGGGTGCCCTATCGAAGTGAACATCTACTACAGGACAGAAGAAAGAATGAGGGGGCTCGTAAGGGAGTTGGAGTCCCAGAAAGAGATTCTTATCGCTTGCTCGCCCCCAGAGGAGCACGATGCTATCTCCGGAGTGGAGATTCTGGGTTTGGTTTCCGATGGGAGAATTCCAGGCCTTGAAGGCCCCAGGTCTTATTGCTCAGCTCGTGGGATAGAGAAGGCTGATGTAGTCCTAGTCCCACTCGAAGATGGAGATCGCTGTGAGGCCCTAGTCGGGCTTGGGAAACAGGTTATAGCCATTGATCTAAATCCTTTATCGAGAACCTCAAGAACAGCAACGGTGACTATTGTTGATGAAGTCTCAAGAGCCCTTTCTGGGATTGTGGATGAGCTGACAGGTAAGCCGAATCCCGGAGAATGGGATAATGATTTAGCCCTCAAAGATGCACTAGAGGTTATGTGTAGTGCTTCGTTGAGAATCTGAGCTAAGAGAATCTCTCTTTAAGCATACTCTCACACCTACTGGCTATGGCTTCACCAACATCGGAGGTGCTGGCAGTACCCCCTAAATCATAAGTTACCGGAGCTCCTTCCTCGAAGTGTGACCTAATGGCATTCTGCAGAATTTCAGCGCAGATATCCAGTGTCTCATCTTTCTTTCTGAAACCCAGCGCCTCGAACATCATTTGGACTGACTGTATCATCGCAATAGGGTTAACGATGTTTTTTCCGGCATGTTTTGGGGCAGAGCCATGGACAGGCTCGAAGAGCATGTGCTTTGGTCCCATGTTGGCACTGGCAGACATACCCATCCCTCCTTGAAGAACGCTGGCCAAGTCAGTGGCGATATCGCCGAACATGTTTGGCAGGACGACGACGTCAAGGTCCTCTGGGTTCCTTACAAGCCACATTGTGAAGGCGTCTATGTACGCTTCTTTGACTGGGATATCTTGGTTAGAGTCCGCGAATTCCCTGAAAATCTTTCTGAAAAGCTGGCAACCCCTTGTGACGTTTGATTTGTCGACACACGTCACTGACTGTGGCTTTCCAGACTTTCTCTGTCTGACCTTGGCGTAGTCGAAAGCGAATCTAATTACTCTCTCACTGCCACTCCTAGATATGGGCCGGGGATCCCAAGCAACTTCTCCTTCAAGACCTGGAAATTCGTCTATCACTATCGGTTCGTCCTTTTTCCCAAGAGCTCTCTGCTCCATTCTCCTAAGGAGGGAATGGTACAGTCCCTCTGTATTTTCTCGAATCATGATGATATCGACAAGATCTGGATCCCAGACCTGCTTATGGATTCCGTGTACCTTATGGGTCACGCCCGGGTACAGTCTGACCGGCCTGACATTGGCATACAATTCCAGGCCAGAGCGGAGGCCTAGGATGGTCTGTCCTCCTGCCATATCTCCGTTAGGCAGTCTTGCATCAGGCCAACCTATGGCCCCAAGAAGAATAGCATCGGACTCGTCTCTGCAATACTCAAAGGACCCAGCCGGCCATTCCTCCCCTGTTTCCAGATAGTACTGTCCTCCACAAGGAATTTCTTTGATTTCAAAGGAGAGGGGGCTGTTTTCTTCGAACACCGACAACACACGCAGAGCTTCCCGCATCACCTCTCGTCCAGTTCCGTCTCCGGGCAGAGCAGCCAGCCGATAAGTTCCCATACGGCGCGCCACTTGTTCATCATTCATCAATTGAACCCTAGTGGCGTTCACTCTCATCTAGAGGATAGTTGATAGACGGTCACTGTGAATGGAGACGATATGGAGCGCGCGCCCGAGGATGGTAGGGAAACCCCCCGTATTGATGTGAAGACCCTCCCGGAATCGGTAGCGAGGCTATGGGAGACGATGCTGAGGCTGGACCCATCTTGGGACCTTGCGTCCTGGCTTGATGAGAGGGCAGTGGAGGAGTTGGAATTGGTCGAGAGTCATTTGGGCAGGGAGAGGCTCAGACTAGAACAGAGACTCCACAGAATAGAGACTCTTGTCAAGCGCCTCAAGAGACAACGAGAGGCGTCAGGAACCGGAGTCCAGGACCCGCATCAAAAAAATCTGTTTGACGTGTACGAACCTGATAATAAGTTGGCTAAAGGGGAAAGTGTCGTGAATCAAGAAGGTGAGGCCGCTGTACAGTTCGGATCTCTCGATGTTGGAGATGACCCATTGCTGGCAATTGTCGCAGAGCACGTTCTCGGATTACTGGAGCTAAATTCTCTGGATGGTCCAAATCCTGTACATTTTGACACTTTGATGGGCAGTCTTGTGCCATTAGGAATAAGGGTTGATGACCTAGATGAGGCCGTTGCTTGGCTCCTTCAGAAGGAGCTTATCGTGGAAATAGATGAAGATGCTTTCTGCCTGAGTGGATAAGCAATATTGCGAATAAACATACAACCCTTCAAAAAAGGGTATCTAATCCAGCACCTGATACAATGGTTAGTGAAGCCTCTGGATGGTACGCTAGGTTAGATCAGGCCTGTCCTGATAGAATCGAGCAGATTCGTCGCTGGCTGGACTTTTGGGAGGCTTCAACCATCTCTGGGACACCAATTGCTGCCTCTCTTCCGGGGTCTTGGCCAACTCTGCCTGCCGGTCTACTGACAGACCCGGGCGCAGTGCTGGATAAGCTTCTGGCTAGATTTGAGGCAGTGTCAGACGGACGCTCCCCGAAAGGCGCATATTCGACCCCCAGCAGGCTTATGGGATCAATCCTGGCAGACGAACTGGCCAGTGGCGGGCCATCCAAAAAAAGGGAGGCTCCGCCCTCACTTTCTCTGTCCGCGATTCCTCCTGGATTCAGGGACTACGCTGAAAGGCTCAATATGGAAGCCATGCTCACTCCCGGAGAGGATGATTATGACGATAGTTCAGACTCAACTGCATCCGGGGTTCCACTTCCGTTCGCTGATCCAAGCTGTGGAGCAGGGGTTGTTGCCTCCCAGCTAATCAGACTTCACTCCCAAAGAACCGAGCACTTGGATGAAGAGCAACGATGTTCTGATACTCTAAAACTAATCGAGGGATTACAGATGATGGATTCATCTGAAATTGCAGTGGAATCTTCAAGGAGAAGGGTACTGATTACTCTGGGCAAGGCAGGACTGGTCGACCTCTCCGGAGACAGCAGAACTCAGATGATTGGAAGATCTGAAGCCGAAATGATTCTCGAAAGTAGTATCATTCAAGGAGATCCCCTTCTGGGAGAATGGCCCTGGAACGAGAGCCCTAGGCTGTTGGTAAGCAGGCCTCCCTGGATCAGGATAAAGGACAGGTTCAGAGGCCATGAAAATGGTAGCATGCTGAGAAAGGGCCTCTCAAGCAAACTACGCAACGCCGTGGAAAGTGATGGGAGCCTAAGATTCTCTGCTCTCAGAGGTAACGTCAACATGTACAGACTATTTCTTGAAAGATCAATCCAATTGGTCAGGCAAGGCGGAAGACTCAGGATGGTAGTTCCGGACTCTCTGCTGAGGGAGAAGAGTAGTGTCCCGTTGAGGAAACTCCTTGTTGACGGCAACGATTGGTTCTCGACTTGGTCATTCCCGGACTCACAGAGAGTGTTTCCCGGCATAACTCAAGGGGTGGCAGTAGTTGGCCTCGAGGTTGGAGGCAATACACGGAATATGATGAGCTACGGCCCACTAACCGTAAGTGACATTTCCATTGATTCCGGACTCTTGAGGGGAGCATCATGTCTAGAGTTGGAAAGAGGATCTTGGTCTTCTTGGACAGACGCAACTTGGGCTGTTCCAAGAATGCCAACGGACCCGTATGAAAGAAGAGCGGTTGTTGATGCGATTGGTAGACTGGCAGATAAGCCAAGACTTTCCGAAGCAGGAAATTGGTTGAACCCAGATGGAAACTCTGTGAAAGTCAGAGTGGGCGAGATAGACCAGAGCTCATGGTCGGAGTTTATCGAAGACTGGAGTGATGACGGTAAGGTTGCAATACCTTTCATCAGGAGCGCTCATTTCGTATTCATTGATGGAGAAGTCAGGTTGCACCATCCTTCCTTTGAAGACGATGTAGAGGAAGGTGCCATCCAGAGATCCCAATCCGTGTGGACAGGGGACGAAAGGGAGTCAGTAGGACCTAGGATTGCTTGTCAGGCGATTCTAAATTCCAATGATGATAGGCGTCTCCACTGGGCAGTAATTCCAGATAACTGCGTACTAAGCAATTCGGTGAACTACCTAGAGTTTTCAGACGAGGTGACTGAATCAATTATCGATCGAGGCTCAGGTTCTCTTACTATGGGCCTAGAATGGCTCTGTAAGGTGATGAATTCGAAGGATCTGGAAATCTGGTCTAAGGCATGGGGGGCAAACAATAACGTGAACAACTACGAGATTGAGAGTCTACCGTTCCCTGTTCCGGAAGATGATTTAGCGTTTTCAATTTAGTACAGAGCATGCTAGCCCCAAAACGGAAATAGATTTCCGTACTAGGGAAGAATAGGACTTCTGTGACCGAATAGACTATTATCGTTGCTTATCCTACAATCGTCTACTATCACATGAGTGAGGCAGAGAGGAGAGGAGATAATGGGCATTAATCCTAAGATAGGAATAACCGGTCTTCCCAGATCCGGCAAGTCTGCTGTCCTGGATAAAGTTGTCAAAATGATCGAGGAGGAGAGCTCTGGTTCATCTGGAATTCCTGTCATTGCAGGAATGAGGTCCGAAGCAATAATCGAGAATGGCGAGAGGGTTGGATATGCTTGTGTCAATATCGTTAGTGGCGAGAGGGGGGTGATGGCGCACAAGGAAATCGACTCCAGACATAGAGTCCTGGGATACGGAATAGACCCCAGTGAAATAGACAGGGTCGGGGTCCCAGCAATACTCGATGCCGTAGGTAACTGTCAATATCTGGTAGTCGATGAAGTCGGGAAGTTCACTGTAGAGAGCGAGGGCTTTGTTTCGGCTGTCAGAGAGGCACTGAAGTATGATATGCCATCTCTATTGACTCTACACAAAAAGAGTCGTCATCCGTTGCTCCAAGACATCAGAAGAAGAGACGATGGCCGTATCTTGGAAGTCACTCCTGTGAACCGTGCCCTCCTCCCATACAAAATACTGAAGCTAATCCAACAGGACTACTGATGTAGGTGAAGTTGATTCACCTGAACCCCATCTCGTAGACATGGAGTCTCCCGCGACACGGCTTCAAAGAGTTCTAATCGGCGTTGTAATTGCATTGGCTTTCTTGACCTCGATTTCAATGTCAGATGGCATCTTGGTAATCTTTGATGATGATTTGACTATGATGGACAGACGGGCCTTGGTGTTTCCAATTCTCTTAGTTCTCATCTGTGTGTTTATTTTGTCTTTAAGGAGAGCGATGGGGAGGGAATATGGTGGATTCTTCCTCGATCCATGGATTAGCAGAGAGGGCGAGGAGGAGATGATTGCTCGATTGAAGAAGGAGCAGGAAGACACCAGTGTTGAGAAGATGGGAGGGGCATGGGCTGAACTTGAGAAGGTTCACTTGGAAAGGAGTTTGGAAGAAGAGTAGGGAACGAAGGTTTGAGTGTCAGGGCCCTCTCGAGTAGAACGGCGATGATATGAGCGAGGTACCTGATGAACTGCTATACACGAAAGAACACGAGTGGATTAGGATAGAAGAGGATAGTGTGGTGATCGGAGTGACTGATTACGCTCAAGACGCGTTGACAGACGTTGTCTGGGTTGAGTTGCCAGAAATAGGTGCGGTCGTCGGATCCATGGAGTCATTCGCCAGTGTGGAGTCTGTGAAGTCGGTAAGTGAGATATATGCACCTATTTCAGGCGAAGTGACTGAAGTAAATGAATCCTTAGAGGATTCCCCGGAACAAATCAATGAGGATCCTTATGGAAATGGGTGGATATGCAAGATGTCCATAAGCAATGCTTCTGAGTTAGAAAACCTTCTCGATGGGGCTACGTATCGCAGTCTCATTGAGGAATAACAATGGGCAAAGATTCCACCTACATCTACTTTGATGGTTCGTGTGGGGAAAATAAAAACGTGGGCCCTGAGACACCAGCAGGATGGGGCTTCTGCGTAATAATTGGTGACGATGGCATAGGAAAGGGGCGTGGCGATCTCGTCAAAGAATCAAGTGGAGCAGTGATCACTGAAGCCAACAAAGAAGGATTCCTTGGTGCCACTGTAGGATCTAATAATACTGCAGAGCTGAGCGCATTCGGACACGCTTTGAGGTGGGTTCTGATGAATCACGAATCTGGTAAAGTAATACTAAGGGGAGATTCAGAATATGCCATGAAGGTTGGCTCGGGAAAATGGAAGGCGAAAGCGAACAAGGAATTGGCGAGAACAGTCCGGGATCTGTGGGATGAGGTATCTTACGTAATTGAGGTTACTACTGAGCATGTACGTGCCCATGAGGGGCATAGGTGGAATGAACGTGCCGATCATTTGGCGTTCAGGGCCATGAAGGGAGAGACGGCTCTTCCATTTCAATTCTGGAAGCCAGGCATGAGATAATGATTATTGTTCAATAAGATAAGCTATTTTGAATTTAAGATAGTATTCCTGAATAGTGAAAGTCCTGTCCGGGGGGTTGTGAATGCGGTTGACTTGCTCATAATACTGCTTCATCCTGTCATAGCAGTTTTCGTTATAATTTGGATATTGAGAATTAACGGTAAGTTTGGCAATATGAATCAAAATTTGTCTCACGCTCAGGGAGGGAGCCAGGGTAAAGAAGGAACACAAAAGAAGATTTATCTATTGTCTTGGATCATGGTTATTACCGGATTCGGCGCTAACATAGCATACAATATCAGGCTAGAGAGTTGGAGCCTAAGTGGGCTTTTATTTCCAGGGGGCGCGGGTTCTTTGCATACTGCAGGCGGAGTCTTTGGACTTGGGTTGCTGACATACCTCAGGTTTAGGAAAAGTGATTCTCGGTCGTCGATGTTAAGGGATTCGGAGGAAGGTAAATTGGGCTTAAAATTCCAAGATATGATTCTTATCGTAATTGTAATCCATGCTTTTCTAGGTTTCCTATGGCTTCTTGAGTTGCTTCCGTGATTTACGGAGTAGTGAGGCGATGTGTTGATGTACAGAGCGCATAGGCCGTGAAGTAGGGATGTGTTGTGGAAGAGCGCCTTCTAGAGTGTTTGGATGAGTTGCGCAAGGCTGGAGACGACATCCAAAGGAGAAAGAGTGTTATTCAAAGATCCGCGTCTTTCAAGGGACTGAGCAAGGAGTGGAAAGCACTCGCTATGATCGGGGCTACGAAGGAAGAAAGTGACAGATCAGTTCCTGAAGCCAACAAAGGTGGGGTCTCGAAGACCAAAAGAGTCGGAAGGAGGGGAGGAAGGGGAAAGGTTCGAAGAGTTGAGGATGCAATTTCTTCTCCACAGAGTGTAATTGAGGATAAGGGGCTCCCTTCGGGATACAGATTAGCGGTCCTGATTGTGCAAAAGAATAGAATGAAGGATTCTTGGAACGACAGTTATGAAAATGAGATGGAGTTAATCAGAAAAAGGTGTGAAGAAGGGGTTCATCCTGTCTGGGAGAGGGTCGCGAGAGAATCACCACTGCTGGCGGAGCTCGGATTGTTCCCTGTAGTAGAGAGAAATGAGGTCTCCGGGGACCGTGGCACATGGCTAGAGGGATCTAAGCTGGATTACGAGAATCGGGATAGCTTGAGGAGTTGGTTGGAAATAGATTTGCCATTCCCTCTTTCACTATCACAAAGAGACACGGTAAACAAAATCAAGAAGGACTTGATTGGAAAGCCTCGATTCGATAAATGGGAAGAATGGATAGAAGGGTCTCTTTCTGGGCTTGAGGATGAAGGGTCTCTTTTACAGGGAATTCTTCTTGCGGCGGCACGATCAAACAGGGCTGAGGAGATACTCAAGAATGTCGGAGGAGAGGCTGAAGAGATTGCTTCTGCGATGTGCATGCTTATCGCGCTAAGAGAGGGAAGAGAATTGAGATGGGACTCTGCTGTACGGAGAAATCACGACGACCCGCTTTCCATATCGATAAAAATCGAGGGGTGGCTCAGAGAGGATTTGTACCCCGATAAAATACCGCTAGACGAGATAATGGAAGGCGTTGGTCTCATCCATGGAGCTGGAAGAACAATGCCTAACAAACTGGCTTGGCTAGCTTCAGAGGCACTCATAGAAAAGAAGGATTATGCTCTAGCGCTAGAATACATCGAAGGGAGATCAGTATCAGACTTTAGGGGGCTTGATGTTAGTCTGAAACTAATACTGTATGATTCTGAAAACATCTCACTTAACTCAATCATTTCAGGAATAGAAAATTTTGATGAAGACTGTCTGAGGTTGGCTCTTACTCATCAAAACTCACCCACTCAGGTTAGAATGGAGGCTTCCAAGCTATTGAAGAAAATAGATCAGATAAGATACACGGATGAGATTGTATCGTCATTTACCATGTCTGCCGAAATTAAGGGCTTAACAGATTTCCTGATCGAGGAGAAGTCTCTGCAGAGAGCTTATCCATTTCGAGTCATGATGGCTTGGCATCTGATTGCTGCGAAAGATTCGGTTGGGATTTCATCGAAATTATATGAGGCTCGCAGGCTTGCCTTGGAGTCAATAGACGGAGCTGAGAAGGACGAGATTTTGACTGATGTGAGTGTTGGCTTGATATCTCTTCTTGATGGGATAAGCAGTAATCTTGATGCTGTTCATGACAAACTGGACTCTGATGGCCTGAAAACTCTGAAGGAGGTCAGAATGGCTCTTGGGCCCGAGGGAGATGGGATTGTCAAAGAGGTCAGGATTGAGAAGCTCGTTGCCTCGGTTAAAGAAGCAAGTCTGACAGTATTGGAGAGGCGTTTGTTTGAGGCTGTGATTAACGCTCTGATACTAAATAGGGCGGCTATAAATCTTCAAAATGGAAATTCTGACAGGAGGGAAGAGGCAGTCTCTTCGCTGGAAGAAATTATCTCCGATGATGAAGTTTCGATGAGAACCATAAGATTCGCTTCCGATCTGGTTTTCGAGCATTCCGTTGGATTGGAATCACTTGATGATTGGTACAGAGAGAACGATAGAAATAGTGCCGAATATCAGATTGTGAAGGCGGCTTTGCTGGAAAGGGGAGGTGACCTAATTGGGTCTGCCTGGTCTTACAAAGAAGCTGCTACCAAGCTCATTGAGGATGATATTGAGAGATCCGCCATTTTCCTTAGATGGTCCCTTATTTCCTTCGCCCACGGGGGAGGCTGGAAGGAAGCAGTGTCTTTGATAGATGCGTATCCCACACTATCAGCCTCGGTAACCAACCGATTCAAAATGTATCTGAGAACATGCAAGGACTACGCCGATAATAACCAAGTTGGTGCAACGTCAAGAATCATCGATCACGCGACAAATGAGCTACGTGGTGAGGATGAAGAGGTTGCAGGAGTGTCTGTATTGGAGGTTCTTGAATCAATAAAATTGTATCCCGTCGAACACGGACTTCCACTTAATCCGTTCCAGGGAAGAGTTCTTGCCGCAATTAGAAAAAGAAGTCACTCTACTCAGACTAGAAGATCAGATTTGGAGGATAGGTTTGAGAGCGAAATGAGGTCGAAGGTAAAGGATACATACACAATTGTGACCATAATTGAGCAAGTTGCCGAATCTAGTCCCATACGTGCACTTCGGATGTTTGAGAGGGCATTGGTGTCAGGCGAGTTTGGGGAAAAGGACAAGAAGATTCTTCGAAGTAACCAGAGAAACCTATTCACAAGGCAGTCCGGAAAAATATCTGTTCGTGAGAGAAAGACCCTAGGGAGTCTAGGATTGAAGCCCCTTATCCTAGTAGACACAAATATCCTGATTGATGCACTCAAGGATGACCTACTGAGGGTAATATCACCTGATAGTCTTGGGAGCTTGGGTTGGACTATGCAAAGAGCCTTCCATTGGAAGCTTAGAACTCTGGCCCAAGAAGGGCGTATTTTACTCCACATTCCAACAGCCGCGATGCATGAATTCATGAATCGCGTGAAATCGCCAAATTCCACACTAAAACTGTTTGATAACGTGTATATAGACAGAAAGGCGTGGAACGAATCTATATCCGAAAGGACACTCAAAGAGAGGGTTACATCTATTCTTACGATGTTTGGCAATTGGGAACAGGGAGAGCATAGTGAGCGAGGGGCCGTGGATCTAGAAGGGTTCTTGACCAAACACAGAGATATTTTCAGAGTTGTGGATCAACATAAAAGAGAACACAAGACTGAAATCCCTGCGAGAACTGAAATTGATGGGGAAGCTATCTATCCAGAGGACGGCGACTGTGAGATAATGAGGAGTGGGGCTCGTATTGCAGAATCATATAGTTCAGGGGTCGGTAGTGTAGTTGTTGCTACCAGAGACTCTGATTTCAAGTTGGTATCTAGGGCATTGGAGGAAGAATTTGGATTTGGGGTGGTTGGTGACGTGCAACAACTAAACAAACTTGCCTACGTGGCTCAATGAAGTCTTCTATTATTTTCTAATGACTCCCCCAATCTCCTCATAATAGCCGTGGCGGACTCTACGCTATTTACCGTCTCCACGCTCTTTCCAGCAGACCAGAGGTCTTTGGACGACTTCTTCTTGCCTTTGGCAAATGCTCTCATTCTCCAGAAGGATATTCCAGTGATTAGCACCCTTACCCTGTGCTTGAATCTGCCATTAAGTAACCTTCTGATTAGCCAATTGTTACGCCTATTCTTTCCATCCGTGCTGATTACCGCAATGGGGACACCTGTTAGCTTCGTTGTCCATGTGACATCGTCCTCTTTAGCTACAACGATCGCGTCCTTGTAGTCCTGTGGAGTAGTGCATTCATGAGTTGCTATGAATCTGGTTCCCATCTGAACCCCGTCATACCCCATCTCTAGAGCTTGGTTGAGCTCTATCTCGCTTCCAATTCCCCCTGCGCAGATTAGGGGGACCCCGAGATCGGCTAGTTCGCTATACATCTCCTCCATACTCATATCTCCCAAATGACCTCCGGCTCTGTTATTGACACAAATCAATCCGTCAACACCACATTGTATTCCCTTCTCTGCGTGGAATCTATTGGTTACATCATGGTACACAAACCCACCCTTCTCGTGGACCCTTTCACAAACCCAATCGGGTTTTCCCAGAGAGGTGACGAAGAACCTCACACCTTCCTCAAGAGCTATGTCTATCCATTCGGACATTCTTCGAATGTACTTATCGCTACCCTTCTCTATGAGTGCATTGAATCCCAATGGCTTATCAGTCAGCGTTCTGATATGTCGGATCGCGACTCGCAGGCCCTCTTTTGTGTCCGGCTCATTGTAGCCGTGAACCATAGTAAGAGATACTGGTTGAATGATAGCAATCCCCCCTCCCTCCGAGGCAGCGGCGACCAATTCAGGATTGGAACAGGGATACATGGCACCACAGATTATGGGGTACTCAACCCCTGCATGCTCGGTTAACCTTGTCTTCACCAATCCGTTCACTCCCTGTCCATTACTAGAAGGTTCCACCTGAAGACCCATTCTGACACAACATCCCCGGAGGAGTCCTTGCCCTGTGAGATTAAATCAACTTCCGTCGCCTTTCCTGTCTCCAGACTGTCTTCGATAGCGACTCTGACCTTTGGAACATCATTGCATGTGAATGTTATTCTTCCCTTGGCTCTTTTTATGAATTTGGCCTCTGTTCCAACAACGAACATTCTGAGTCTTTCATCCATGGATCTCGATATTGCGAAGGGTACTGCTCCTGTAGCCAGCTCTGCGCCCATTCCCTGAACTGCCCAATACATTGTCTTGAATGGGTTCTGCGTTCTCCACCCACCTGGGAGTGAAGTGACGCACACTTGATTGTCTATCTCGTCCATTCTTAGTCCTGAAAACCATGCCGCAGGCATGGAAAGTGCCGTGAAGATTCTGAACTTCAAGCGGCCCCTTAATGACTTATACTCGTCATCAAGCTTAGTTTCATTGATGGGCACCTTATCACCTACGTTTCAGTTAGATTTTCGACAATGGTGCAGTACCTTTCCATGGCTTCCGATTCTGACATCCCGGAAATAGCATTCCACGCTTTCCACTTAGCCCTCTCTTTCATACCGCCTCTTGGTCGGTCCTGACAATCCCCCTCGCTTGCCTGTTTGAAAAGGGCGTAAAGCTCCAACAGCTGATTGTTTGAGGGTCTTTTAGACAGGTCCCAGACTTTCTTCGAGGCCCTCTTGAATTTTATTTTCAAAGCTTGCCCGGCTTTCCTGTCCATCAGAACATCTCCGTTGGGAACTCCATGACCGTCTTATGGCCAGATTGGATCTTCGCAGCTAAGCTGATTGTCTCTGGGAATATTCTCTTGAAAAAGTACCGGGCACTGGCTATCTTGGCATCATAGAATGGTTCTCCTTTCCTCGACAGTGAAATCTTAGCCATCTTCGCCCACATATATGCCAGTAGAACGTTTCCGAAGTACCTGCAATAGTCAGTAGCGCCCGCTGCGAGGAAATGTGGATTAGCTTGACCTTCCGCGATCATTAGAAGTGTGAGTTGCTGGAGGCCCCTGACCCCTTGATGCAATGGTTTGTTGAATTCAGACATTTCTGGTAATTCCCTATTCTCGTCAACAAACTCGGTAAGGGGCCACATCAGGTGTCTGAGATTTCTGCCCATGTTCTGTGTTATCTTCCTCCCAGTCAAATCAAGGGCCTGAATTCCGTTTGTTCCCTCCCATATCTTCGATATTCTGACGTCCCTGTAGAATTGCTCAACACCATACTCTGTACAATATCCAGCACCTCCCATAACTTGCATACAAGTACTCGCTGTCTCGCAAGCTAGATCGGTGAAATGTGCCTTCACTATGGGGGTGAATAGTGCCACGAGGGCCGTGGCATATTCAGCCTCCTGGGCATCCTTACTGTGCATCTGGTCAAGTAGGATGCCTGTCCAAGCCGCCAATGCTCGACATCCTTCATTGTTTACCTTGGCTTCCAATAGCATCCTCCTAACGTCGGGATGAACGAGGATGTTGTCCGCTACTTGGTTCGGCTCTTGGGGGCCCTTCAGATCCCTGCCCTGACGTCTGTCCTTAGCCCATGCTAATGAGTTCTGGTAGGCTATCTCCGCGAGACCCAGTCCCATCATTCCCGTAGCTAACCTCTCTTGATTCATCATCTGGAACATTAGTGCCATACCGGTGTGCAAATCCCCTACTCTCCAACCCACGCTATCGTCAAAATTCATCACGCATGTAGGAGATGCGTGAATTCCCATTTTCTCCTCGCTGCCAGCACACGTTACACCGTTATGCTCAGTACTCAGATTATGTGAAATCCCCTCAAACCTTCCCGATTCCCAGTCCGAGGGTAGGTACTTCGGCACTAGGAACAAAGAGATTCCCTTCGTTCCTTCTGGTGCTCCGGGCGTTTTGGCAAGAACCAAATGTACAATGTTCTCTGTCATATCATGTTCGCCATATGTTATGAAAATCTTGGTACCAGTCACCCTGTATGTACCATCATCCTGAGGTATTGCCTTGCTGGAAATTATGCCTAGGTCTGTTCCAGCATGAGGCTCTGTCAAGCACATTGTCCCAGCCCATTCTCCGGAAGAAAGGTGGTTCGAAAAGTAGTCTATCAGATCCTGATCACCGTGCTCATTCAATACGTCATATACGCCCAGTGTCAATGCAGGTAAGACGCTCATCGCCATGTTCGTGGATGTTGCTATCTCTCCCCAAATTACAGACTGGAAAAAGATGGGGGCGCCCATGCCACCATGTTCGGGCTTAGAGGATGTCGACATCCATCCTGCGTCAATTCCTTGCCTGTACGCTTCCTTGAATTCCTGTGGCATTGTAATTCTGCCATTTTCGAACTTGAGGCCTTTCTTATCGCCTATCTGATTAATTGGTAGCCAAACTTCCCTGGCGTGATCCGCCCACCCCTCTGTGAGCATCGATAGGAAATCAGAATCAATATCATACCCGAGCCTCTGGGCAATTGGGATGGCGTCAAAGACTTCGTTGAATAGGAAGTTGTATTCTCTTATCGGGGCTTCATATTCTACCAATTAATCACCTCAATTCCTCAATGGCTTGCCAGTCTCAAGCATATGTTGCATTCTATCCAGAGTATCGGGATTCCTCCCAAGACTGGCTATTGCATCCTTTTCCATAGCTAAAATTTCATCTTCTTCAAGGGTGTCCGTGATATCCGTATCACCACCAGTGAGTATCTTTGCCAAATATGTGGCGACAACCACATCATGAGGAGTCGCCTGACCGGAGAGAGCTAGGTCATTTAGAGCCAGATTAAGTCCCGCCATTCCAGACGGTCCCGGGAGGCTGTATTTTCTAGGCTCGGGAGGAACGTATTTTTCTGATAGTTCCAGAACTTTCCTCTTTGCGTCAGCCAGTAGTCTGTCTCTATTCATAGTGATCCCGTCATCTGGCCCTATGAATCCCATAGATCTAGCCTGTTCTGCAGACTTTGCCACCTTAGCGGTTCCTATGGTTTCGAATGCTTTCATCGATGCTCCCATTGGGCCGTTGGTCACCAGGCCAAAGTCGACTAGCCTTCCAAGCAACTCTTTGCATCCACCCCATGCTGGAATAATCCCAACCCCTACCTCGACTAGTCCGATGTAAGACTCGCTGTGGGCCTGTACCGCATCACAATGCATCAGAACCTCCGCCCCTCCTCCTAGACAGAGTCCTGATGGGGCCGCGACAACAGGGACCTCGCAGTACTTCAGGGTCTGGTAGGTATCTTGTCCCAGTCCGATAAAGTCCTCAAGGTCCTTCCAAGCGGCTAGATTCGCTGCGAAAAGAGCCAAGCCAAGATTCGCACCAGCGCAGAAGTTTGATGCATCATTGCCGATTATTATCCCTTTGTAGCCCTCGGATTCAGCCATATCTACAGCATTTAGGAGCATTTCCATATTCATAGGGTCCATAGCATTCATCTTAGTGTGATATTCTACAAGAAGGACTCCTTCACCTGCATCCCAGATGCTAGCTGAGCCATTTTTCTTCAGTGGCTTGCCTCTTCTCCTTAGATCGGAGACATTCAATGTCTCTTCTGGCCTATTTACTGCTATCATTTCTCCTGAAGGAGAGAGTCTTGTTATCTCGCCATTTTCCATGCCATAGAAGGAGCCTTTCTCTGATGCCAAGGACAGGAAGCTTGGGACTTCTCTTCCCGACGACTCAAGCCTCTGAACCATGGATTCGATGCCAATTGAGTCCATCATTTCGAATGGTCCCCTCTTCCAGTTGTAACCGACCTTCATGGCCCCATCAATTGAGTAGATGTCATCACTGACTTCTGGAACTATGTGGGCCGCGTAGGATAGCGAGTCTAGAAGCACGTCCGTGACAAGTTTGGCCCCTAAATCGTCACAATCCATCAACGAGGAGAGTCCTCTCTTGCCCATCTTTGCTGAGGGGAAAGCCGCTTTTCGGTTCGCTTTTCGATACTCACCGGTCTGGAGGTCCATGGCTTCTTTTATCTTCTTGCCACCATCTCTATTCAGCCGGTAGAACCCCCCTTTCCCCTTTCGACCAGTATAGCCGTCCTCGATCATCTTGAGAACTACCTCTCCCCCCGTGCCAGCGATTTTATGAAATGGGTCATCATTTGGAAGGTGTTCCAGCAAGCTTTCCGTTACATGAGGGATTAGGTCTATTCCCACTAGATCCATGAGAGCGAAAACGGCAGTCTTCGGCAGTCCGATTGGCCTACCTAGCATGGCGTCGGCCTGCTCAACGGTAAGGCCGTATTCCAACGTAGCCTTGAATGCCCTTTGGATAAAATATACCCCAAGTCTGTTCCCGATGAAACCTGGCCTGTCGTTGCACATGGTAACTCTCTTGCCGAGTCTACGGTCAGCGAATTCGCAGAATCTGATAACTACGTCCTCACCCACCTCAGGAGAGGTCACGACCTCCAGAAGAGGGAGATACCTCGGGGGATTGAAGAAGTGGGTGATTAGGAATCTTGATGACACGTCGATAGGTAGTTCCGAAACGAGTTCTGATCTCGGTAGTGTCGATGTATTTGAGGATAGTATCGTGCTTGGCCCTATATGCTCTGAGAGCCTGGCATACAGACTTCTCTTGATGTCAAGATTCTCGACTACCACCTCAATAACCCAGTCAAAGTCCTTGAGTAGATGTAAGTCGTCATCGATATTCCCAGGAGTGATTCTCTTCGCATTTCTTTGGTGCATGAGCATCTCCGGATTGGACTTGTGCATCTTCTGGATCGCAGTCTTTGATAGGGAGTTCCTGTCTTCAGTTCCACCGGGCACTATGTCCAATAGTAGTACCTCACATCCAGCATTCGCGCAGTGGGCTGCGATTCCTGCACCCATCACACCGCTGCCGATAACAGCGACTTTCTGGATTTTTTTTACCATGCACTCACCTATATCCTTTCCAAAACGGTGGCTATTCCCTGTCCTCCGCCCACGCACATTGTTGCCAATGCGTATTTTCCGTCATTCTTACTCAATAGTTGGGATGCCTTTCCGGTGATCCTGGCCCCGCTTGCTCCCAGGGGATGCCCTAAAGCGATTGCACCACCTTCGATATTGACCTTGGAGAGGTCTAGTCCCAACTCCTCGGTCACTGCGAGAGACTGTGCGGCGAATGCTTCATTCAACTCAATAATGTCAATCTGGTCTATTGATAGCCCTGCTCTAGACAGGGCCTTTTTGGTCGCTTCAACGGGCCCGATACCCATTATTTCTGGAGGGCAACCAGTGACTGCTGAGCTAACCACTCTAGCCATGGCTTTGAGTCCATTCTCCTCTGCAAACTCCTCTGAGCAAACCAAGACAAACGCCGCGCCATCAGTCAGTGGGGACGAGGTTCCTGCAGTCACAGTCCCGTCAGAAAGGAATGCAGGTCGAAGCCCGGAGAGGGCCTCGGGATTTGTCGCCGGACGGATACAACCATCCTCTGAAACCGTTCCTTCATCTGTTTCAACAGGTATTATCTCAGAATCCAGAGCACCACTTTCTCTCGCCTTCGAAGCCCGTGACTGGCTCTCAATGGCAAACCGTTCCTGATCTTCTCTGGTTATCCCATACTTTTCTGCTAGATTTTCTGCAGTGATCCCCATTGATGTAAATGCGGTTGGGTACTCTGACCCTAATTTTGGATTGGGCATCGGGTTGTATCCTGTCATCGGAATCCTAGTCATGGACTCAATTCCTCCTGCTATGAATGCGCTACCTGAACCCATGGAAATCCTACCCACTGCGTCGTGAATTGCCTGCATCGAGGATCCGCAGAACCTGTTGATTGTCACTCCGGGAACGGTCTCGGGAAGTTTCGTTAGGAAAGTAATCATCCTAGCCACATTGAAACCCTGTTCTGCCTCTGGGAACGCAGTACCTACTATTAGGTCTTCAATTAATGATGGGTTTATTCCTGTTTCTTCAATCAGTCCGTTTATCACCGTCGCGGCTATATCGTCTGGTCTCACTCTTGCTAGTCCCCCTTTCTTCGCAGGGGTGAATGGGGACCTGGCGTATCCGGCTATCACTGCGGGCATGATATACCATGGGAGGGGTGGATAATTAAATCTGAAGGTGATATTTACTACACCGACTTTAGTCTGCTAAACTTCCTAGTTCCTACTATTTTCCCAGACAGAGATGTATCTTTGTGTGCCCTCTTCATCGAGAGGCCTCCTCTTTATCTCGAAGTAAGTCTGGTTCAGCCCCTCCCCAACAGAGTCAATGAAACGTCTACTAAGAGGCCACGGTGGGCCTTCGATTTCATGACCGGAGTGGTTTAATCTCCCGATACAGACAAGTCTCCCCCCCTTTGAAAGGAGTGGGGCTAGATTCGGTGCAGCAGATTTTCTAACCTCTTCAGGGATAGCCTGTAGGATATGAATCTCAACGACAAGGTCCCAGTACCCCTGCCATTCCTTAGGGAGATTTAGTAGATTTTCTACTCTCCATGCCACATTGGAACTTTGATGGATTTTTGAAGACCATTGGATGGCGGTCTTCGAGATGTCGAATGCCGTCACATCCCAACCGATCTCTGACAGATACACTGCATCCTCACCCAACCCAGATCCGACAACAAGTGCCCTTCCGTTTGGAGGGTTCTTGCTAGCCCAATCAATTAGGAATTCGTGTGGTTTACCATCTGACCAAGGTATGAGGGAGCTGTCACCGTTTGATAGATCGTAAAGCTGTTCAAACCATCTGAGGGGTTCTTGTTCCGATTCAGCGCCCCTTGCCATGTTCAGAATCATACTCCTGAAAGGGTCAGGGCCTTCCTCATCGGCGCCTTTCAATGTACCATCTCACATGTGGGAGATTATGGCATCACCGAACTCGGAGCAGGAGAGCAGGGTCGCTTCGTCCATCAACCTCTCAAAGTCATACGTGACTGTGCCAGCGGAAATCGCCCCTTCCATTCCCTTGACAATTAGATCTGCCGCATCTGTCCATCCCATGTGACGGAGCATCATCTCAGCTGAGAGTATTAGGCTCCCGGGATTCACCTTGTCCTGCCCCGTGTACTTGGGTGCAGTCCCATGGGTGGCCTCGAATATAGCGATGCCCGTATCGTAGTTTATGTTGGCGCCCGGCGCAATTCCAATTCCTCCTACCTGTGCGGCAAGAGCGTCTGAGATGTAGTCGCCATTCAGGTTCATCGTGGCCAGTACCCCGTATTCCCTCGGTCGTGTCAATACTTGTTGCAACATCGCATCAGCAATTACATCCTTTATTGTGATGATTCTCCCAGTTTTCGGGTTCTGGAAAGTGCACCAAGGGCCGTCATCGAGAACCTCTGCCCCGAATTCTTCGCGAGCCAACTGGTACCCCCAGTCTCTGAACCCCCCTTCTGTGAACTTCATGATATTTCCTTTGTGGACCAATGTTACCGATTCTTTGTCATTATCAATCGCGTACTTGATTGCCGCTCTGACTATTCTTCCGGTTCCCTCGGAGCTGATAGGCTTGATTCCTATTCCCGAGGTTTTTGGAAACCTTATCTTTTCCACTCCCATTTCATTCTGTAAGAAGTCTATCACCCTCCTGACCTCGGGAGTACCTGCTTCCCACTCTATTCCCGCGTATACGTCCTCGCTGTTCTCTCTAAAGATGATCATATCAACTGCCCCAGGATCTCTAACTGGACTGGGGGTCCCTTCGTACCACCTCACTGGTCTAACACATGCGAATAGATCGAGCTTTTGGCGGAGTGCGACGTTCAGGCTTCTTATTCCTCCTCCGACAGGCGTTGTGAGGGGCCCCTTGATCGAGACCAGACCATTACGCATCGCCTCGAGTGTCTCGTTTGGGAGCCATTCACCCGTAGAGTCGAATGCCTTTTGTCCCGCCAACACTTCTTTCCAGGAGATGGTTCTCGTACCTCCATATGCCTTGGTAACAGCATTATCTACCACCTTTATCATTACAGGAGTGATATCAATGCCTATTCCGTCTCCCTCGATGTAGTGTATAGTTGGGTTTTCCGGAACTTGCAAGTGTCCATCTGAGAGTGTAATTCTTGAGTCCTGCGTCATGTTACTCGCACCTCCGAACATAGGGACACTCATGAAGCCAACCCTTGTAGGGCGATAACTCTCCGAAAGGGCATGAACGGAGAAGTGCGATGGACGGCAGATGGGGGGTATGTGGGTACTACCTCTAATGGAAAGGTGTTCGGGATATACGGGGAGTCCGCTCCGAGTCCGATGGAAATGGTCTTACATTCTCATGCGGCATGTTCACTGATTGACGTTATTGTGGGCCTCAAGGAGAGAGTGGAGGACATTGAGTCTGCGACAGTGGAGATTGATTCTACTCGGGCTGATGAGAGTCCACGAGTGTTCACTTCAATTAACATGAGATATGTAGTCAAGGGGGATGTCCCTGAGAAGCTTCTAAGGAGACTGATAGAAAGTAGCCATGAGAAATATTGCAGTGTGGGTGTCATGATTACAAGATCTGGTGCGAGTCTGAATTGGACATTGGAAATGGAATAACAGAAATATCAAATTCGTAGGTTTTCCAAGCTTGGGATTAATACTGATTCTGTGCCTTTATCCAGCTTGGCTACACCAATCATTAAACACCCCCCATCCGGAAGACGGAATCCCTTGCGCCACGGGACGTGTAAGCTGAGAGTTGGAGAACGGGAGAAGTGAGACTATGCAACAGAAGATTAAGGGGTCAAAAGAGGAAGGAAAGACTGAGGAAGGCCTGGTAGTTGAACGCCGATTTACATCCGCTGGTGAAGACCCCTTTGGAAAGTTCGATTGGATTGAAATGGACGCAGAAATAAGAAATCCTGATGGCTCAATGGCAGACTCAATTACTGGTGTCAAGCTCCCCTCTGGGTACTCTGGAGTTCCTGGTAAGGTTTTGGCCCAGAAATATCTCAGGAAGGCGGGAGTACCTGCCCACCTGCGAAAGGTGGCCGAGGAAGGCGTCCCAGTATGGCTTCAAAGGAGTGAGCCTGACCATGAAAAATTAGAGTCTCTAAAGTCTGAGGAAAGATTCACCGGGGAAAGAGATGGTAGGGAGGTTTTCAGAAGGTTGGCTGGAACATGGACCTATTGGGGATGGAAGCATGGCTACTTTGCTAGTGAGGCAGATGCTAGAGCTTATTTCGATGAGATGTGCTATTTAGTTGCGAGCCAGCGCTCTGCACCGAACAGCCCACAGTGGTTCAACACGGGCCTCTTCTGGGCATATGGGATAGAAGGTCCTGCTCAGGGGCACACTTACATTGACCCCCTGACCGGAGAATTGGAGCACTCTGTCAACGCTTACGAGCACCCCCAGCCCCATGCATGCTTTATCCAATCCGTTGGGGACTCACTGGTAGGAGGGAAGGACTCCATAATGGGTCTCTGGAATCGAGAGGCTTTGCTGTTCAAGTATGGATCAGGGACGGGTTCGAACTTCTCCAAGATCAGAGGGGCTGGGGAGCCTCTATCTGGAGGGGGGAGTTCGTCTGGACTGCTTTCATTCCTGAAGATAGGAGACAGGGCGGCAGGAGCAATCAAGTCTGGTGGGACCACCCGAAGAGCCGCAAAGATGGTAACTCTAGATTTGGATCACCCTGATATTGAGGAGTACATTGATTGGAAGAGTAGTGAGGAGGAAAAGGTGTCCGCTCTCGTGATTGGTAGTAATATTCTTCAGAAACATGCTAACTCCTTGATGGAAGCCATTTGGGAGGGTGGAGACAACCAGAGCAGGTTTGATCAAAGCAAAAACCCCCATCTCAAGAAGGCCATGGTCAGGGCAATCAGAGACTGCGTCCCTCAACCACACATCCAAAGAATAGTCGACTTAGCAAAACAGGGTTGGAAGGGCGTTGACTTCGAGGTCTTCGACACAGATTGGCAAGGTGAGGCCTACGTCACTGTATCGGGGCAGAACAGCAACAATTCGGTAAGGGTTCCAAATTCATTCATGGATGCCGTGAAGGAGGGTGGCAACTGGGATCTTCACTGGAGGACGGAGCTTGAGAAGGCCGCATCAGAGGGCAGAAGCCCAGACGCCTGCAAGACCTTGGATGCCGGTGAGCTCTGGGATAAGATCGCATACACCGCATGGGCTTGTGCAGACCCAGGTGTACAGTTTGATACTACTATCAATGAGTGGCACACGTGCCCCGAAGCGGGGAGAATCAACGGATCCAATCCTTGCTCAGAGTACATGTTCCTGGACGACACGGCCTGCAACTTGGCGAGCATCAATCTATTGAAGTACTACGACCTTGACACTCATCAATTCCAAATTGAGGATTTCAGGCACAGTGTCAGATTGTGGACTGCGACATTGGAAATCAGTGTTCTCATGGCCCAGTTTCCATCAGAGAAGATTGCTAGAGGCTCGTACAACTACCGAACTCTTGGTCTTGGTTACTGTAACATTGGCTCCTTGTTGATGCACATGGGCATCCCGTATGACGATGAGAGGGGATATGCAATATGCGGGGCATTGACTTCGATAATGTGTGGGGAGTCCTACGCTACCAGTGCTGAGATGGCATCCTTCTTGGGGCCATTCCCTGACTATGAGAGAAACTCAGAGAGTATGCTGAAGGTCATGAGGAATCACAAGAGGGCTGCTTACGATGCTCCAGATGAGGAGTATGAAGGCCTCACCGTAACCCCTATGGGAATCAATGCCAAGAAATGCCCGAAGGACTTGCTTGGTGCAGCGAGAGAAGCATGGGACAGGGCCCTCAGAGAGGGCGAAGAGCATGGATACAGGAACGCTCAGACGACCGTAATTGCTCCAACTGGTACGATAGGTCTTGTAATGGGGGCAGATACGACAGGGGTGGAACCACAGTTCTCCTTAATTCAATACAAGACCCTAGCGGGCGGAGGTTCAATGAGGATAATCAACAATGGTGTTCCTGCCGCACTAAAGAGACTGGGCTACTCCAAATCAATCATCAATGGGATTATGGAATACATCATGGGGACAATGAGCCTTAGTGGCTGTCCTCATCTCACCTCAGACAGGCTCAGTGAACTTGGATTGACAAAAGAAGTCATTTCGAATATAAACTCAAGCATGGCAGATGTTTTCGGGATTAGAGGGGCGTTCGCTCCATCTATAATCGGCACTGAATTCTGCAAAGAAACTCTGGGTATGAGTCAAGAGCAATGCGACGATCCATGGTTCGATGTTCTGGATCACCTAGGATTCTCTGCATTCGAGGTTGAACAGGCGAATGATCATGTTTTCGGGAGAGGCACCATAGAGGGTTCACCTGGACTGAAGGAAGAGCATCTTCCTGTCTTTGACTGCGCCACTCCATGTGGAAAGTATGGTGAGAGGGCGATAGACTGGAAGGCCCATGTCTTGATGATGGCGGCATCTCAGCCATTCATCTCTGGCGCCATATCGAAAACCATCAACATGCCTTCAGACTCAACAGTGGAGGATATTAGGGCCGCGTATGATCTAAGTCATGAGACCATGATCAAGGCCTGTGCGGTCTACCGTGATTGCTCTAAGCTTTCACAGCCCCTCATGAACCAACTAGTAGATACTACATCCATGGAAGATGAGGAAGAGGACGAAGCGGTATCAGCGATGGTCGAGAAGGTCGTTGAGGCTCTTCCCGTCCCTCAAGAGGCTGCTATTCCCGTAGCTAAGTCATTCGTTGATTACATCGCCACTCGCCGAGCCCTTCCTGACAAGAAGAAGGGGGATAACGTCAAGGCAAGGATTGGAGGTCATAGTGTTCGACTGATCACTGGCGAGTATCCAGATGGAAGACTTGGGGAGATTATTCTGGTTACCTCCAAGGAAGGCGCGGCATGGAGAGCGATGCTGAACCAATTCGCAATAGCAGTTTCGATTGGCCTTCAGCATGGAGTTCCATTGGAAGCCTTCGTCAAAGTATTCACCTTCCAGAAGTTCGAGCCAAGCGGAATGGTGGAGGGAGGCAGTGGTAGAGTGAAAATGGCCTCCAGTCTGGTTGATTGGATATTCAGAGAGCTCGCTATCGAGTATGCAGGCAGAGACGACCTAGCACATGTTGGTGCTGAAGACCTAGACCCGTTCACGATTACCAAGCCTGAGATTACAGATGAGGGAGTATTGAGGATTAGGGGAGAGAGTCGGGAAGTGCAACTTACTCTAGACTCAATTCCAACTGAGAGTGCTGAAGCTAAAGCATACAGATTAGCCAGAGAGGCCGGCTTTACAGGAGACATCTGTGATGACTGCGGAAGTAGTAAGATGGTTAGAAATGGGACTTGTCTAAAGTGCAACGACTGTGGCTCGACCACTGGATGTTCCTGAGAGAACTACTCAAGAAAGTCGGGTAAGATATTGGAAAGAGAAGAGTCCCTTCTGAGTATTCTTTTCTTTAAATCATAGTATTCTTCATTGTCTGACTCGAAAATTCTCCTGCATGACCTCTTGAATCCTTCCTCTGTTACTTCGAGCTGTTGCATTACCAAGCCGACAAGCCTAGATTTTGACGACTGGCTGGAAGACCTCCACGCGTATGGGAGCAGGCTATATTCATCCATGGGATTGATAGATAGATACTCCCTCATTGCAGATTCGATAATCCTCTGAGTCATCCTCTCATCTCCTATCTGTAGTACTTCAGAGGCTTTGACGGTAAAGGTGGAAATATCGTATCTTACCAGAGAAGAAAGGAAGGTAGTAGCAAGAACCCTAGTATCTGAGTCCTCATCTTGAAGTAGTCCCTCCATCAGTCTCAGAGCTAGTTCCGGATCATCGGAAAATATTCTTTGAAGTGATGATGCCAACTCTCTCCTAGTCTCGCAATCATGGTGATTGGAGGCACGGGTAAGGATGTCATGTGACTCTTGTGGGTATTCAGAAATAAGTTGGATGGCGCTCTTCACGACTATCTTAGAGTTGGTATAACCTCTTTCATTCAATAATGTCATCAATCTCTTTGGAACGTTGAGATGCATACTTAGATTCCTAGATACTGCCAGTGCCTCCAACCAATAGGGGATTATCTTACGATTAGAGACGTGGTTTCCAGATAAAGTGTCTAGTATAATTGAGGCTGCTAAGACACCCGACGGGTGTGGAACCTCGTCGGATTGGATCTCATTGCCTGGATCCCAGGCGAGGTGATGGGGGCCTGATGATTTTGGAGTCTGAAGTCTAGGAGGTCGAGCCATAGAGATGGAAGTCAATAGATGGAGTCCTTCTTTTCTAGCCACATCGAATCCATTCAAAGAGAGTCCAATTAGTAACGATACTCCAAGATACCACCTGTCCGTGTCTGGGGAGCTTTCATCCAGTGCAGAAGATAGCCAGTCTGATGACATTTTGAGGATAAGTGCCTGAGAAATCTTTTCTAAATTCTCAGAGGCCCACTTTTCTTGGAGCTTCTTAGGATCAATATTTCTCCTAACATAGTCTGGAATCTTGTCCTCCAGGATAGAAGATAGCCTATGATTGAATCCAGCCCTATCGGTCAGAAAAATTCCAACAGCTTGATCGGCCAGTTTTTCAGAGGTCTCTGGTTGTATCGCGGGGAAGTCAGGGAGCTCAAGAGGGGGGTTAGGGAGAGGAGCAGCCTGGAAGGAGGCCAAGGTTAAGTCCCTGATTAATGCCTCACAGCCCTCCCAAATGAGGGCTTTAGCCTCTCTTCTGGACATATGGCCTCATATCTCAAGTTCAATATTCAGATTCTGAATAAGTTCCTTGTAGCGGTTCCTGATAGTGACTTCAGTCACACCGGCGACCTCCGCAACCTCTCTTTGGGTTCTCCTCTTACCACAGAGGACACTTGCGATGTAAATTATTGATGCCGCGATTCCTGTAGGTCCTCTACCGCTGGTCAGCTCTTTCTCCTGTGCAGCGCTAATTAGCTCGTATGCCTTTGCTTGAACTTCAGCATCCAAATCTAAACCAGAACAGAAACGGGGGATGTAATCCTCAGGCTTAGTGGGTGGAATTTTCATCTTGAGTTCCCTAACCATGAACCTGTATGTCCTGCCAATCTCCTTCCTTCCTGTCCTACTTGCCTCTCCTATCTCATCTAGAGTTCGTGGATTCTTGCACTGCCTACACGCGGCATAGAGGCTGGCGGCGGCAACTCCCTCAATTGAGCGTCCTCTGATTAGTCTTGCTTCTACTGCTTTCTTGTAATTGACAGCGGCGGCCTCTCTGATTGACTTGGGTAGATCGAGTCTGCTGGCCATTCTATCCAGCTCGGCCAATGCCATTGCTAGATTTCTCTCTGTTGCGTTACTGACTCTGGACCTCTTTTGCCACTTCCTCATCCTGTAGAACTGGCTTCTGTACCTGCTGGAAATTGACTTTCCTGAGTAGTCCTTATTCTGCCAATCAATATCTGTGGAAAGGCCTTTGTCGTGTAGCATGACTGTCATCGGGGCCCCTGTTCTTGCTCTCTGGTCGCCTTGTTCCGGACTGAAAACTCTCCATTCGGCCCCTTGGTCAATTACTTTGTCTTCAAGAACCACTCCGCAGTCCTCGCAACAGACTTCTCCACGAGTCTCGTCTCTGAGCAGATTCCTGCTACCACATTCATTGCATTTTACAGTATCTTCAACCAAATAATCCGCCATTTTACAGTCTCCTAGCTTGGGAAAGGTATTAATCTCCGAAAGCGCATATTATTTAAATTTAACATATCTGAGATGTTTTCCTTCACTCCTCACATGTCAGTCTCGTATTGGCTGTATTATTGAGAACCGTGAAATAGAGCGAACCACTGGAGCAGAAGGAGGTGATTGAAATTAGAGAACGGTGGCCTCCTGAGAATATCAGCCTGACTCCGGGAAAGAGGGTTCTATTCCTGACTAAAGATCTGGACCTAATCAGAGAACAGCTATACAATGGGCTCAATCTTAGAATGTCGGAATTGACAGTCGATGACTTGCTGGATGACATCAATACCGATGTGATGACTCCTGCGTGGGTATGCTTTGATCATGAACCCTCTCAGATAGCTGAAAATGCATATGCTGGCCTTCTTCACGGAGGAGGAAGGGTATTTCAGCCCCGGGCACTGAAAGAAGGCGGCTTCGAGGTGATAGTCTCAGGTCACAGGAAAGGTACCGGATCAAGCAGGGAGACTGCTCCTCAGTGTGAGAGGTGGTCAGGAATACGCATAGTGATTGCTGAGTCGTTCGCACCTATTCATGAGAGAAACAACCTGAATCTCGGACAGTTGATGGGGGATCATTCAATGCTTGAGAGGCTGCAGAATGGTGAAAGCATACCTCTTTCTGAATTCACTAGTGGATACGATCCAATCAGCAGGCTAATCCTGGAAAGCGGGGGAATCCTGCCATTCGCGAAGAGGCTGAAATCAGGAGAGATTGAGTTGCCGGAAAATGTCTGTGAAGAAAGACCGATGAATATGGTTGAGAAGATGATCGCATCCAAGCTTCTTAGTCGGAAAGGCACATCCAAATTTGTGAAACCCGGAGATGCCGTTCTTGCACAGGTCGATGGCGGGTACTCTCATGAATTCACTACGGCGCAAGTCCATACATTCCTATCTGAGGAGTACGGAATTGATTACTCACTTCCCAACCCCAAAAAATTTGCAGTATTCGAGGACCATCTTCTTTATGCAACCGGGGTAGATAGGTTCAGCAGGTTCGAAGAGAAGATTCAGACACTGAGGGATATGCAAGTAGACTTCCAAATTCACACTGGAGTTCGGGACTATTCTGCAGTTGGAGGAATCAGTCCCGGCATATGCCATCAAGTAGCTAGAGAGGAGTTCATAGACGTTGGAGACTTCATCCAAGCCACAGACTCGCACACCTGTATGGGAGGAGCTTCGAATGCCTTAGCTTACGGTGTTGGCTCGACAGAATACGCTAATCTTGTACATAATCAGTTTTCATTTGTTAATGTACCTGAGAGTATAAGATTTGAGCTAATCGGAGAGCTTGATCCAGGTTGTACAGCTAAGGATGTTATACTCCATATCTTGTGGAGATATGCAGCGAATTCTGAGACATTGGATAGAAGTATGGAATTTGGTGGACCTGGGCTTGCCAGTCTATCCATGGATGAACGGGCGACACTTTGCAACATGGCAACCGAATGTAGTGCTAAGACAGGAATTTGCGAGGCTGACGATATAACAGTGGAATGGTTATTGCAAAAGAGGCAGGATCTATCTGAAGCTGAAATAAGGGAGTTGTTTGTCTCTCCTGATGAGGGAGCTCACTACGATGGAGGGATTCATGAAATTGACCTCTCAAAGATACGCCCAATGGTCGCTCACCCTGGAGACCCCGACGAAGGAGTGCCATCGGATCCAACAAATGGCGCTTATATTGATGAGATAGGAGAAGTGGAAATCGACATTGCATATGCTGGATCATGTACCGCTGGCAAAGATGATGATTTCTCCTTTTACGCTATGGTTTGTGAGGCGGCCCTGAAGGCAGGCCTGAAGGTATCGGATGGTGTGGATTGTTACATACAGTTCGGATCTAAGTCCGTGAAGGACCTTTCTGAAGAAAGAGGGTGGACAAAGACCTTTGAGGAAGCAGGTGTGAAATTGATAGATCCTGGTTGTGGCGCTTGCATAGGTGCAGGACCGGGGGTCAGTGAGGATTCCGAACAGGTTACTGTATCGGCGATAAACAGAAACTTCCAAGGTAGATCGGGGCCAGGAAAGCTGTACTTAGCTAGTCCCTTGACAGTCATGACAAGTGCCTTCACTGGGAGAATAACGGCTTGGAGGCCTGATATATTCTCCCAGTGAAGGGCTTTTTACGTCTACAGCTCTGTCTTTCTTCCGCCAAACATGATGACGGCCGCTGCCAGTGCCATTCCAGATAGTCCAGCGGTGAACCCTGGAACACTGTTGCTTTCCGAATCGTCGTATGGGTCGTCCACTGCAGCCATAACTCCAGTACCAACTACGACCTTTCCAACCATTTCCATTGTTGCATGTGGCTCACAGATGTACAAGAAAGTCTGATCCTCGTCGAATGTGACTCTGTAATCAACAGATGTCATTGACATTCCGCTGTACTTTCCTCCTAGCATCCTCGAGGTGTCTCCCTCGTCCTTGATCTGGGCTACGTTGTGGGCCATTGACTCGTCTTCCCAAATCCAGCATACCGTCTGTCCGACATCAATGCTGAGTTCTGGAGCGTCATAGGCATAGCCAGATTCGTCTATTCCGACAACGTAATCGCAGCCTGCGGGGAGAGCTGGTGCGTCCGCTGGTGGCATTAGGACCTTGTCGATCACGTGGATTACTCCGTTCGAGGCTGGGACGTCCGCTAGGACGACCGTTGCGTCGTTGACCATGACTCCCTCTCCGACTGTGAATGTGAGGTC